>Ga0182748_1000064_pt1 | contig 139646 bp, 128 predicted proteins | sample eDN3rd37CKraftOP_FD_128877 | JGI IMG/M metagenome (GOLD analysis project Ga0182748, IMG submission 128877) | Enriched Organic Plus compost microbial communities from Emeryville, California, USA - eDNA 3rd pass 37_C Kraft OP (version 2) (version 2) ... | reverse complement strand
GGATTTCTGAGCGGTGGCCGGTTCAAGGGTGAAAGCGGCTTTGCCTATGGCTGGGCAGAAGTTGTCGGCGGCCTGATTCTGTTTGCTCCCTTCGTAGCATTCATCGCTTGGCTCATTCATAGCGGCGGCCATTGAGCCGATGTCGGCTATGGGTCGTTTTCTGCCGACACGCTACCGACAATAGTTATCGCGTTCGTGCTTGTAGGGCATTTTCGAATTCAAGAATCAACGTTGGCAGGTCAAAACCCAGCACGTGACAGAGATCGCGCAGTTGGATGATGTCTAGGCGCCTGGAACCACGTTCAACGTCGCTCATGAATGACTGGGGCCTACCTAGGGCTTTGGAGCATTCCACCTGCGTCATACCGGCCTCAATGCGGCGGCGCTTCAGGATGCCTAGGAAAATCTCGTATTCGGGTCGGTAGATGGCCTTTGTCATTGCGGCTGCCCGGTTGGAAGCAGCCTAGGAACCTATATCTGCTTTTGGGATATCTGAATTTCAGATAATCTCCGATGGTATCGGTCGAGGTTGGTGGCCGAGATTCATTCAACTGTCGGAGGTGTATGTGAAAAAGCTGTTTGCAGGTGTGTTCCTGGCCGCGTCATCGCTGCCGCTGGGTTTTATTGCAGGGGTTCTGGGTTTTCATGTGCTAGGGGTTTCATGGCCTGAATCGATACAGGTAGCGGCCAAGGTCACCGCCAGCGTGCTTGGCCTCGGTTTGTTCGTACTCATGTCGGGGTTGGTGTCGAAGGTTGAAACCCCGAAACCGGTGTCGAGCCGTGAGGAGTGGAGCAAGCAGTGACCGTGAAATGCATTCTGTTCCTGGCCGGTGGATTCGTACTGACTGAGTTTCCCGCCAAGCAGCAATGACACTGTATTCAGCATTACCACTAATGAATTTTTATGCATTCGAGCTTAATTATTGGATGCATAATTCTTGGTTTGCAGGTCGAATAATTATTTCGGCATCAATTAGGTGGAATGATGCCGAGAAACTAAAGATGGAGTTTGTCAACGTGTTGAAAAAATATCTGTTAGCTATCTTTATTGTGCATTCCGTAGTGTCATCTTCGGTTGTATTGGCGTCGTCTTCAGATCCTTCTATAGATGAAATGGCCTCGCAATGCGAAGTTTTTGAGGGGGCGAACAAAGAGGGGGTTTTAAAGTATTCTGAAAATACTCGAAAAATTATGCAGTCGATTTCGCTGCGTTTGGTGAACGATTACCGACCGGAAGATCGTGATAAGGAGGAAGTTAAGCGAATGGATCGTGAGGTGGCCTCTCTAGTTGAAACTCTTCACCGGCCGGAATATCAAAACTTTATTTTGGCAGAAATTAAAAGAAATGATTCTGAAATGCAAGATGCTCTAAGATATATGGGTAATGTTCCACAAAATGATTTCAAAATGTATTTTGAGTGTGTGCTATTTCGCGCTCTTTATGAGAAGAATTCAAAGGCAAATCTTCAATTGATTGCATTCCTGAAAGAGGTCCACACAAATGCGGACTTGAAAAAAATGGGGCAAGAGAAGGGGAATGGTTCGAGTTCAGTGCCGGCGGCTGAGTCGTCAGTTCAGGTTGGTTATTTCAAGGTTAAGGTTAACAGTTGTCGTGTGGGCAGCAAGGTTGGCACAGAAAACCCCTTGGCTGAGCCGAAAAAATGGCCTGACTCGAAGTTTTTGGTTATAGATGCCAGCTTTAAGAATACTGATACCGAGGGGCGACTGCCACTAGCAGGAAGTGCACTGATTGAATATGGTGGAAAGACATATAAATTTGATGCTGTCGAGTCAGTATATGAGGAAGGCTTCGGAATAGGTATTCAATCTGTAAATCCATTAGTTACTTTGCGCACGAAACTTGTTTATAGAATTCCAAGTGAGATAAAAGGTAGGGTTTCCTGGCTGCCTGGCCGTAATGCTGGTGGTGTTTCATTACCTTGTGGAACTATCTAGAGTTTAGGATAAAAATAAACCCCGCAAGCTGCGGGGTTTATTTTTTAGGGGCTGATAGCTGATGCGTCTTTGTGTTTCAGTCGAGAGAAGTCGTACAGTTTATGGCGACTGCCGGTTCCAAACTCCTTGTCTCGGAGCTTAGCAAGGTAACTCAAGTGATAGAAGCAATTGTCAAAGGCAGTTGCATCACCGCGCTCTAAAACATGGACTACAGGGCAGAACCTCAAATTGGCCCCTGTAATGCGTTTAGAGCAGCGTCGAAGCATTTCCCATAGTCTGGTATATCCTTCGCGGGAAAACGTTTCCAAACGCACCGTAAGCCGTTTAAAGGCCATAAAAACATGGTAGTGTCCATGATTGGTAGAGCCAACCTCTCGAACCCAGCCATGAACTACACGCCTGTGTCCACCCCAGTGCTTAAGTGCCAGATTTTCTTTGACACATTTGAAGAATGCTCGAAGTTGCCTATTCTCTTCTTTGACATCGTAGACTTGCTTCGATGGTAGGCGAATTTCAAACCGGATGACTTGTATCTGGCTATCATGCGATTGAAGATTGATCAGTTGGCGGTGAATCCCGTCAAGAATACTGGTGTAGTAATCATCGTAAGAAAGCATCGCCAGTGATGCTGGTAGATTGCTTTGCTGTACCGGATCATTGATTTATTAATATGATATAAAACCCAACTAATGCGGGAGTGGTTTATGCGGCTAGAAAGTCGAACTCGATTTCTAGCGTGTGTACTTGGTTTCGACGCAGTCTGGATGCAGAGTAACGTTTATGCGTTTCACCCGTTCCAAATTCTTTATACTTGGCTTTTGCTAGATAGGAAATTTGGAAAAATGCCTTATCAAAGCTTTTGGGGTCGGCTCGATTGACCAAGTGGTGCGTAATGGCTTCCATATGCCCCGTGGAGGTCTGTTTCCAGCAGCTTTCGATTAGTGCCCATAGGCCAGTACATCCGTTGCTGGAAATCTCTCCCAGATGTCTGTAGAGGGCTTTAAATCCGATGAAGCAATGGTAGTGCCCGTTCGGGTTTTCATCTACCTCTCTAGTCCATCCGTAGATTACATGCTTGTGTTGCTTCCAGCGCTTCCTGCCAAGATGTTCTTTGATGGATTTAAAAAAAGCAGAAACAACTAGGTTGCCTTCATTGGCGGTGTAGAAATTCATATTTGGTAGATGAAGATCGAAGCGCATAATGGTTATGCGGGAATGGTAGGTCAGTAGGGCTGAAATTTGACCGTGAAACGTATCAAGAATTTCGGTGTAAACCGGGAGGTTCCTGAATTTTCCGGTGTTGATCGAAGTGCCTTTATGTCTACGGTTAGTCGTGGTTGGTCTGTTCAAGAAATAACCTTCTATAATTTTTTAAAAATACTTTATCTCCTTCAGGTTTTGATATGGTCTATTGGATATTAATAATATACAGGGTGCGCAGGTCGCTGTAGACCACTAGCCACTAGGTCAACATAGAAATCCGAGGCACGAAAAAACATGAAGGATGTAGCTATGTTACATCGGTCATTCCCCCAAACTAAACACAAACGAAAAATAAAAAGGGGAGGCACCTCCTGCAAGGCTTGTGGCTCAGGGGTTAGTCATCACAGAAGCTGAAGTCTAATTTTTCCAGAGCGGCACTCATTTGCAGGATGCTTGATCCCTTCGAATAGATATCAAAAGTTATGTGGTTGGTCTTGTGGCCTACTATGTTGGTGATTACTAGTGGTGGGACATCTGCCTGTTGCAGTAGAGTGGTGGTAGTTTTTCGAATGCTATGAAAAACTTTGAGTTGTTCGAATCCGAGCTCCTTCTTTAAGCGACCAAATCTTTTTGATAGAGGGTCTGAGCGGTTTCCATACTTGTTTCCCGCGCTAGAGTGGATTATGTATCCATCCTTTGGTGTAGATGAAAATTTTTCTAGAAGTTTTTTGATTTTTGAATGTATAGGGATGGTTCGATTTCCGGTTTCGGTTTTCGAATTCTTAATTGTTATTGTGTTGTTAATTATGTCGTTTGGGCGAATTCTGCATATTTCCTCAATTCTGCACCCAGTATAGGCTGCGATTTTGATTGTTGCGGCTAGATATAAGTCTCCATTTTCTATGCATGCCTGGTGCAGGCGCTCTACTTCATGCTTTTCAAATGCGATGTAGGATGCACTCTGTGATCGGTTCTTTCCTCGTTTCTTTGTGAGTATATGATCTTTGAATGGATTGTTTTGGCTCTTTATGGAGTTGTCCTTGCTGATAAGGAAATTCCAAAAAGCATTTCCTGCAAATAACCGATTTTGTTTGGTCTTGTCGGAGAAGGGAAGTGAGGAAAGATACTTTTCAACCCCGGTGTGATCTAGGTGGAGGTCGTTTGCTTGGAGATACTGTATGATTTTTTTAATGCTGGATGCTTGGCTGGCGGCGGTTTTTTCAATTACCTGATTCTCTGATTGGTATCTTTCGAATTCGGCTATGAGTGTTGGGCTTACGATAGTTTTAGGTCTATGATTCTTGAAGAATATTTTTTTTGCTTCTTCGGCTTCTTCAATGTTTAGTCGATATTCAAATACTATTCGGCCAAGCTCTGCTTGTCGGAATGAGTCCGCACTTTCAAAATCTTCAGCCGTCCTTGCCTGCATAAGCATATCGTTGATTTTCTGACGACTGGATTCGGCTCGGATGCGCCAACTATCCAAACCTTGTCTCGTTCGAGCTGCTTCAAACGATCGTTTCCATGCCGCGAGAATTTCGCGGCTACGGTCTTTAGCTACCGCACGACTGCCGGTTTTAAGCGTTTTGGTTAGAACCTTCTTTGCAAGGAAGTCGGGGTGATCGCGTACGTCTTCGGGTACATCAAGGCGGACGTGCCATGTTCCACCTTTCAAAACGAGATGATCTGCCATTACTCTTGTCCAGCTAAATTCTACCCATAAAGTCTACCCAAAATTAATTGATGTGCGAATAGCTATAGTAAACAGTGGGTTGCATCAATTTTGGGGGAGAGTCCCTATCTCTCCGCCATTACAGATGGTCAAAGCCCCTGAAATGCCTAGCGTTTCAGGGGCTTTGTCTTTTCTGCGCCAGGGCAGTCGAAACCTCCGACGCAAGCCTGCTTCCGTTCCGTCAATGACTGCAGCAGAATGCCGGGAACATGGATGCCCGGGAAGCAACGGATGCGTACCAACTACGTACTGATCGACTACGAAAGCATTCCGGTCCGGTCGCTCGACCTGCTGCAGGACGCGCATTTTCGCCTGCGGGTCTTTCTCGGCCCGAACAACTCCAGGCTGCCCACCGAACTGGTCGTCGCCATCCAGCGCCTGGGTGAGCGGGCGGACTACATCCAGCTCGAAGCCGCCGGCCCCAACGCCCTCGACTTCCATATCGCCTACTACCTGGGGCGCTTCGCCCTGGAGGATCCCACGGCTTTCTTCCACGTGATTTCGGCCGACAAGGGCTTCGATCCCCTGCTCAGGCACCTGAAGGGCAATGGTATCTTCGCAATGCGTTCCGAAAGCATCGAGGCCATGCCCTGCTTCAAGGATTTGCCTGCACTGCAGGCAACGCTGGCAGCCAGCGCAGCAAGCGCGAACGATGCCAAGCCGGCCGGCCAGGCCTCTGCAAAGCCTGCTTCCGAGAGCGATGCCCATCTGAAGACCGTCATGGCCGACCTTGTTCGTCGGAAGGCTTCGAAGCCGGCTTCGGTCAAGACGCTGACCAGCACGATTCGAGCGACGCTTGGTAAGGACACTCCACTGGCCGAGGCTGAGCGCGTTTACCAGCTCCTGTGCAAGCGTGGCCTTGTGAAGGTGAAAGGGCAGAAGGTCACCTATTCGCTGCCGGAGCGTGTCTAGGGATGGTTTCCATTCGCTGCGAATCTGGAGCTTACGCATCCATGGGGATCAAGCCGAACGGGAGGGCGCTCTAGACGCTGGAGTTCTATGCGGGATGTAGGCGCCGCGATCAGGCAAAGCCCTGCAGATAGTCAAAGCTCCTGGAGCGCCCAGCGCTCCAGGAGCTTTGTCCTTTCTGCGTCTACCTCAATCCTGCCCCTTCCACGCCCCCGAAGTCGCCGCGGCGCGGAACTTGGCGCGGTTGGCCGGGGTGTCGGCCGGTTCCGATTCGCCGAAGATCGCTTTCATCCAGTGGCCGTCGGTGGGGTTGGGGAAGAGGATGAAGCGCTCGCCGAACTGGGCGCGGTCCTCGTCGAGCAGGGCGGCGCGTTGCCTGGCGTCGTCGACGTAGTAGCGGCGTTTGAAGTCGTTGAGGTTGTCGCCCAGCATCAGCAGCACGTCGTAGCGTTCGGCGATGGCTTTCTGCGCGGGTTCCTTGTTGGAGCTTTCGCGCAGGATGGTGACGTGTTCCTTGTCGGCGAAAGGCACTTTCAGGCTGCGCAGGTTGTTCAGGGCGTATTCGTCGGTCCTGTCGCCTTGGTCGCGGCTGGAGACGTAGAAGATTTCCACGCCCCGGGACTTGGCGTAGTCGAGGAAGTCCAGCGCGCCGGGCGTCAGGGTGGGGCCGTTGGCGGCCACCCAGCGGTCCCAGAGGGCGTCGTCGAAGAAGTCCTTGCCCTGGCTGAGCAGGGCGCCCCAATAGCTGTTGCTGCTGAGGATGGTGTCGTCGAGGTCGCTGATGATCGCCGGTGGCCTGGCGCCGGGCTTGCGTTTGGCCAGGGCCTGGTCCAGGCGCAGCTTGGCCAGGTTGAAGCCCTGGTAGTAGAGGGCGCGGTATTCGGCGGCCGTCTGCCGCCAGGCGACGGCGGCGGTCAGCAGGTTGGGCGAGGCGGTGTCGGTTTTCGCAGTGTCGGCCAGTGCCAGTTGGAAGGGCGCGGCGAGGACGAGCAGGGCGGCAGCGATTGTCGTTCTTGGATTGGGCATGGGTGACGATCCTTGTGGCTTGTGTGCCATGGCGGCGGGGGTGGAGTTCTCATACCCCAGGCGGGGGCGGGCCTCAATCGGGGCGACGCATATCCGTAAGGAGTTGGCGTGCTTGCGGAAGGATCGGGCCCGGTCGCGGGGGATGGCCTACAGACTCGTTCCGCCATGGGATTGGCGCTGTAGCCGGGCGATGGCGTGGGCGGGAGGTAATGTCAAATTGCCGCCAATCCGCGTAGGCGCTTTCCTGCCGATCTGCTAGCTTGCTCTATTGGATGCCTGGATCAGGATGATGTATGGGGGCTGTGGTCGGTAAGGGGTTGTCTTTCGCCAGGCGCATCTACGTGCCGCGCATGGTCGGGTTGGGCATCGGCTTCTTCTGCGTGGCGGCGGCGCTGGAGCCGTTGCAGCGGCCAGGTTGGGCCTGGGCTCTGCTGGTGGCCAACGGCTTTCTCTGGCCGCACCTGGCCTACCAGTTGGCGCGCCTGTCGCAGGCGCCGTACCAGGCGGAGCGGCGTAACCTGCTGCTGGATTCGCTGTTCGGCGGCCTCTGGGCCGGCGCCATGCAGCTCAACCCGCTGCCGAGCGTGACCATCCTGTCGATGATGGCGATGGACAACATCGCCGCCGGCGGCCTGCGTTTCTTCCTGCTGGGCAGCGTGGCGCAGTTGCTGGGCGTGCTGCTGGCCTGGCTGTGCTTCGGCATCGCCTTCACCGCCGAGGCCACGCCGCTGCAGGTGTATGCCTGCCTGCCGATGCTGGTGGTCTACCCGCTGGCGGTGGGCGGCGTGAGCTACAGCCTGGCCAGGCGCCTGTCCGAGCACAAGCAGGCGCTGCGTGCGGTCAGCCGCACCGACAGCCTCACCGGGCTGCTCAACCACGGTTCCTGGATGGATCAGCTGGAGAACGAATTCCAGAAGTGCCGCCAGCAGCACACCCGGGCCAGCGTGGCGCTGATCGACATCGACCACTTCAAGGGCATCAACGACCGCTTCGGCCATGTGCTGGGCGACATGGTCATCACCGAGCTGAGCCACCTGCTCACCCATTCGCTGCGTGAAACCGACACCCCGGGGCGCTATGGCGGCGACGAATTCTGCGTGATCCTGCCCGGCACCACCCAGACGCTGGCGGTGGAGATCATGGAGCGCCTGCGCCAGAGCTTCGCGGAAAAGCACTACCAGTTGGCGACGGACCTGTCCGTCGGCCTGAGCATCGGCGTGGCGTCCTACAGCCCCTACCAGGTGGATGCCAGCGCCTGGCTGAGCGACGCGGACAAGGCGCTGTACCGGGCCAAGCACCAGGGCCGCAACCAGGTGGTGGGCGCCGGGCCTCAGCCGCAGTAGCCGTCCATCTTCAGCCGGTTCTTCTCGCTGGGGTCGGCCTGGTACTGCTGGCGCCAGAACTGGCAGGGCGCGCTGTTGAAGCGCCGCTCCCGCTCGCTCTGCTCGACCTGCCGGCTCTGCTCGGCCTGGGCCTTGCGCTGGTTCTCCAGGTACTGCTGGAACATCGCCGCGTTGGCATCCGGGGTGGGCGCCGGAGCGCTGGCCGGCGCCGGCGACAGGCCGGCGGGCAATGGCAGGGGCGCGCCGGGCCACAAGCGCAGGAGCAGGACGCAGCTCAGGGCAACGGCGACGAAGCCCAGCCAGATGCCGGCGGCGATGCCGAGGGCGAGTTTGCAGAAACTGATGCTGGGCGAGGACATGGCGGCTCATCGTCGGGCGAAAACGCAATGGATAACCCAATTCTGCCGCCGGAGAAAGCCTGGGCGCGGCGCCCGGCGCCGCGCCTGAACCTCAGCCCTGCGGCTGTTCGAAGGCCTCCAGCGCGCGCAGCGAGTAGACGTAGGCGGCGCCGGCGTTCATGGCGATCGCCGTGGCCAGCGCCTGGGCTACTTCGGCCTCGCTGGCGCCGGCCTTGCGCGCGGCCTCGGCGTGCACGCCGATGCAGCCGTCGCAGCGGGTGGTGATGGCCACCGCCAGGGAGATCAGCTCGCGGGTCTTGGCGTCCAGCGCATCGCCATCCGCGGCGGCGGCATCCAGCGCCTGGTAGGCGGCGATCATCTTCGGATGTTTCTTACCCAATGAGCCGAAGGCCTTCTTCACCGCGGGAACGTATTCGGACCAGTTGAACAGCATGGCGGCATCTCCTTTTCGGGTTGACGGCCATGCAGCTTAGTCCGGGATTCGCCGGTCTGCGGGCGGGGTGCTCAGAGCGTCGCGACGATCTCGTAGGCCTGGCGCGCCGAGCCCAGGCCGACCTCGATCTCGTCGCCGGGGTGGCGGCCGAGCAGGGCGCCGCCCAGCGGCGAGCGCGGGGTGATGACCAGGACCTCGTGGCCGTCCAGTTCGATCTTCAGGCCGGCGGCGTCCGGACCCAGGAACAGCCAGCGACGGCGGTCCTCATGGTCTGCCAGTTCGACCAGGGCGCTGGTCTGGATGCCCAGCTCGGCGTCGAAGTCGCGCAGCACCAGGCCCTGGAACGAGGCGAGCGCCTGGCGGATCTCCTCCACCCGGCGCGATTGCCCGGCGGCCAGGTAGGCCGCTTCCAGGCCGAGGGTGTCGTACTTGTTCTCGGCGACGTTTTCCTCGTGGGTGGCGGCCTCGTGGGCGGTGCGCGCGGCGCGGACGGCGACATCGAGGTCGGCGTCGAGGCGCTGGAGGATCAACTGGTGGGCGCGTTGCTTATCCATGGTGACGGCTGCCTGGGCATGAAGGGGCCTATCCTAGGGCCTTTGCCCGGCATCGGCGAATGGTCTTTCAAGTTTTTCCTACGGCAGTCGATAGAGCGGCAGAACACCCGGAAAAAGGAACCTCGGGCATGATCCTTTCCCTGACGCCTTCCAGCCAGGCCCTCGCCGGTCAATTGCGGATAGCTGCCAATGGCGATGGCGGCACGGCGGCCGATGCCACCCAGGACGACGGCGCCGTGACCACCCGTGGCGCGAAGGCCGGAAGCCAGGGCGCGGCTGGCGCCGGCGCCGAAAGCGGCGGCAGCTCCAGCGTCGCCGTCGAGCAGTTGCAGAAGCGCCTGCAGCAGCTGCAGAAGCAGTTGCAACAGGAGCAGCAGGAACTGGCGGCCGCGCAGGAGCGGCAATATTCCTCGGAAAACGAGCGCACCGCGATCATCATGGCCCTGCAGAGCCGCATCGCCAGCACCAGTGCCGCCATGCAGGCCACGGCGGCGGCGCTGGCCGAAGCGATCCGCAATGGTGGCGGTGGCGCCGGCGCCTTGCTCAGCACCAGCGCCTGAGGCGCCTCAATAGCCGGCCAGGATGTTGACGATCACCCCGGTGGCGATGGCCACCAGCACGTAGTCGCCGTTGACGTACAGCCAGCGATGGTCGCGCGGCGGCGCATAGAGGTGACGGGCGCGCCAGTCGGTGACCCAGTAGCGGTCGCTGCGGTAGACCGGCTGCACCACCACGCCGCGGCGCCATTCGCGGTGCGGCACCGGCATGCCGGCCTGCGGGCGGAAGTGCGGGTCGCGGTAGTAGCGCGGGTCGGCGTGGCCCGTGCGGCCCTGGTAGTGGCCGCCCTGGTGGCCTTTCTGCTGTTGGTATTGCTGGTGCTGCTGCGGGCGATTGTCCGGGCGGTTCGGGCCGTGGTCCGGGCCGTGGTCCGGGCCGTGGTCCGGGCCGGGGCCCGGCTGGGCGAAACTCGCCAGCGGGCTGCCGAGCATCAGGGCGGCACAGAGCAGGGCGACGGTCTTCTTCATGGTGTTCTCCTGGCGCGGCCGGCGGTTGCGGCGCGCGCTGCTAGCGGTCGATCCCGGCACCGGGCGCAGCCGGTTCGGGTACTTCATGAGACCGTGCGTCCAGGTCAAGAAACGCCAATGCGGGGTAAAGGTCCGGTAAAGAATTCGTCGCTTTCGTCAGGGCGCTGATACATGGCCGCCCGAACAGCGTCCGGCACTCTGCCGGAAAAGGGGAAGTGCTTTGTGCGGTTTTCACATTTGGTGGTATGTTTGCATCAAATGCACGAAAGAGGTACGGCATGAGCGCACTGATCAGGGAAACTCCGTCGGCCGATCTGGTCCTGGCCAAGGCGGTACTGGCTGCCCGTGAGCAACTGGGCATGACGCAGCAGGAGCTGGCCGCCATCGTCGGCGTCGACCGCAGCGCGGTGAGCCGCTGGAAGAGCGGCGGCCTGCGGGTGGGCAGCAAGACCGGCGAGCTGGCGCTGCTGCTGGTGCGGGTATACCGCGCGCTCTTCGCCCTGTTCGGCGGCAACCTGGAGGACATGCGCCACTTCCTGCGCACCCCCAACCGCCACCTGAGCGGTGTGCCGCTGCAGCGGATGGAGCAGGTGCAGGGCCTGGTGCAGGTGGTCGAGTACCTCGACGCCATCCGGGGCAAGATCTGAATGGCCCTCGACGCCGGCGCCGAACTGTGGCGCGAATGCCGGGGCGAGCAGGCCATCGCCCCGCTGCGGGGCAAGCTGGTGCGCCTGGTGGAGAGCCAGGAGCAGGTCGCGACCCTGCAACTGGTGGATACCCTGGAGGAACAGGCCTTGCTGGAAGAGCTGATCGAGACCAGCAAGCCGCACCTGCCGCCGTCCACCGAAACCCTGCACTACTTGCTCAAGACGCCGTTCCGCTACCCGCCGCTGCGCTGGGGCTCGCGCTTCGGCCGCCGCCACGAACCCAGCCTGTTCTACGCCGCGTTGCGCCTGGAGACGGCCATGGCCGAGGCGGCCTATTACCGCTTCGTGCTCTGGGAGGGCATGGCCAGTCCGCCGCCCAGCGGGCGCATCCTTTCCGAGCACGCTTCTTTCGAGGCGCGTTTCCAAGTGCAACGGGGCATACGCCTGCAGGCGCCGCCCTTCGACAGCTATGCCGAGCGCCTGCAGGACCCGCGGGACTACCGCCTGACCCAGGCGCTGGGCAGCGCGATGCGCGCTGCCGCGGTGGAGGCCTTCGAATACCGCTCGGCGCGCTGCCCGGAAGGTGGGCTGAATGCCGCGCTCTTCGTGCCTTCGGCCTTCGTCGACAAGCGCCCGCGCAACCTCATGCCCTGGCTGTGCGAGACCACCGCCGACTACGTGGCCTTCAAGCATGCCCAGGTGCCGGGGGCGCCGCGGCTGTTCCCGCGCGCGGGATTCCTGGTCGAGGGCGACCTGCCGCACCCGGCGTGACCGTCCGTCGTCCTGCCCGCGCGGGGTGGGGCGAACGCGCTAGCTTATTGCGCTGGCCAAGCAACGGAGTGCGCCATGGACATTCGCCTGGAAGCCCATCCCCATGACCGCCGCCAGTGGCGCGTCTACCTCAACCAGTACTTCTTCCAGTACCCCGACAAGCCCACCGCGCAACGCATGTACGAGCGCGTGCTGGAGTCGTTGGGCCAGGCCGCGCCTGTTGCCGGGGCGGGCAATATTCCTAGCCAGGAACGTCGGCGCAGAGCCCGCGAATGCGTCTGATTCGCTGCTGAAGCTTGCCTGAAAATCCCTTCGGATTGCCCTGAAATGAGGCGGTCCGCCCCTGTCCGGCGCGGACTTGTGCACAATGTTGGTGGCTGTTGTCAAGCGCTGGAAACATTCCTCCGTAAGCGCTTGATTTTTCGTTGAGCGTTTGTAACTTATTGATTTTTAATGGCTTTATTTATTGGTGAAAAAAGCACCAATCTAAGCGGCAGCCCCAGCGGGCAAGGCGTATAAGACGTTTTCATCACCTTATCCACGCAGTTATCCACAGCTTCTGTGGATTGTCCCAAGCGCTTGCTTTCCTTCCGCGTTGTCAAGAGCCCTGACGGCAAAAGCCGCACTGAATTCCTATTCGCGGCTGCTACCATGGCGCGAATTTTCCTGCGACCACCCGCCCTGGAGCGCCCATGCCCGTCGACTTGCCCAACCTGCTGATCGGACTGCTGGCCGCCACGCTGCCGCTGGGCTGGTTGGCCTGGCACCTGCGCGAGCGCGCGGCGCGGCAGGAGAGCGAACTGGCGCTGTTGCGCGAACGCCTGACCACCGCGCAACTGGCCCAGGATGGCCTGGGCGCGCAACTGGAGGCCGAGCGCGAAGCTTTCCAGCGCCTGAGCGGCCGCCACGGCGAGCTGGCCGGCGAGGCCGCGGCCTTGCGCCGCGAGGTGGACCTGGGCCGCGCCGAGCGCGAGCGCCAGCAGCAGGCCGAGCGCAGTTGGCAGGCCGAGCGCGAGAGCCGCGAGGAGGAACTGCGCCGGCTGTCCGCCGAACGCGCCGCGCTGGCCGCCGAACTGCGCGAGCAGCAGGAAGGCCACCAGCAGCGCCTGGGCGACCTGCAGGCGGCGCGGGACGAGCTGCGCGCGCAGTTCGCCGAGCTGGCCGGGAAGATCTTCGAGGAGCGCGAGCAGCGTTTCGCCGAGGCCAGCCAGCAGCGCCTGGGGCAGTTGCTCGACCCGCTGAAGGAGCGCATCCAGGCCTTCGAGAAGCGCGTGGAAGAGAGTTATCAACAGGAAGCCCGCGAGCGCTTCTCCCTGGGCAAGGAGCTGGAGCGCCTGCAGCAGCTCAACCTGCGCCTGGGCGAGGAGGCGACCAACCTGACCCGCGCCCTCAAGGGCCAGAAGACCCAGGGCAATTGGGGCGAACTGGTGCTGGAGCGCGTGCTGGAACACGCCGGCCTGGAGAAGGGCCGCGAGTACGAGACCCAGGTGAGCCTGCGCGCCGCCGATGGCGAGCGCTTCCAGCCCGACGTGCTGATCCGCCTGCCCGGCGACAAGCAGGTCGTGGTGGATGCGAAGGTCAGCCTCACCGCCTACCAGCAGTTCGTCGCCAGTGACGACGAGGTGATCCGCCAGCAGGCGCTGAAGCAGCACGTGCTGTCCCTGCGCAACCACGTGAAGGGCCTCTCCGGCAAGGACTACCGGCGCCTGGAGGGCCTGCACAGCCTGGACTTCGTGCTGCTGTTCATGCCGGTGGAGGCGGCTTTCTCGGTGGCCCTGCAGGCCGAGCCGAACCTGTTCCAGGAGGCCTTCGAGCGCAATATCGTGATCGTCAGCCCGACCACCCTGCTGGCCACCCTGCGGGTGATCGACAGCCTCTGGCGCCAGGAGCGGCAGACGCAGAACGCCCGCGAGATCGCCGAGCGCGCCGGCGCGCTGTACGACAAGTTCGTGCTCTTCGTCCAGGACCTGGACGAGATGGGCTCGCGCCTGCAGCAGCTGGACAAGGCCTACGCGGCGGCGCGCAACAAGCTCTGCGAGGGGCGCGGCAACCTGATCAGCCGAGCGGAACAGATCAAGCTGCTCGGCGCGCGGGCCAGCAAGAGCCTGCCGGGGGATTGGCTGGAGCGGGCGCTGGGCGATGAGCCGCAGGTTCTGGAAGAGGACAAATAGTCCTACGTTGCTGCGCTTTTCGTAGGAGCGAGCTTGCTCGCGAACGGTGTCCACCCGTGGTTTCGGTGCGCATCCTGAAGAGCGCCCTCTCCCTAGCCCTCTCCCTGAAGGGAGAGGGGACCGTTGGGCAGAATTGGATGTTTTGCAGTCAGCCGGCACGGACAAGCCCCCTCTCCCTTCAGGGAGAGGGTTGGGGAGAGGGAGCGGGGTCCACCTCAAGCACCACAGCTGCCGGGAAACATGGTTCGCGAGCAAGCTCGCTCCTACAGGTTCAACCCCGCGCCGCCCGACTCGCCGCCGGCGAGCGCGCCAGGTAGTCCAGGGCCTCCTGGGTGTTGGCCTCGTGGTCCGGGTGGTACCAGGGCTTGAAATAGCGCAGGAAGCTGCCGGCCAGCGAGGCTCGCCGCGGCAGCAGGCCGCGTTTTTCGCTGTCGCGCCAGATGCGCCAGAAGGGCCGCGGCCTGCCCAGGCTCGGGTCCTGGCGGGCGAGGGTGCGGGTGCCGAAGGCGAACAGCCAGATGATCAGCGGCCAGACCACGAACATCCACGCCTGGCGGCTGACGAAGCTGCCGCCCAGGTGCACGTGCAGGTCGTGGGCGACGTTGCGGTGCTCCACTTCCTCGGCGCCGTGCCAGCGGAACAGGTCCAGCAGCACCGGGTCGGAGCCGGCGCGGTCCAGCGCCTCGGCTTCCAGCACCCATTTGCCCAGCACACAGGTGAAGTGCTCGACCGCGGCGACAATGGCGCAGCGCTGGCCGATCCACCAGCGGCGCAGCCAGGGCGTTCTGTTGAACAGCTGCAGCCCCAGCGGGGTGTCGCTGAGCAACTGTTCGAACAGGTAGTCCATGGCCTTCAGGTAGCGGCTGGAGTCGATGCCGTGCACCGTCAGGTAGCGCTCCACGGCGCCGGAGTGGGCGCGGGCGTGCATCGCTTCCTGGCGGATGAAGCCCTGCACGTCGTCGCGCATGCGCGCGTCCTTCACGAAGGGCAGGGCCCTGTTGTACAGGCGGCAGAACCACAGCTCGCCGGCCGGCAGCATCATGTGGATGACGTTGATGACGTGGGAGGCCTCGGCCTGCCCGGGGATCCAGTGCAGCGGCGAGGCGCTGTAGTCGAACTGCACCTTGCGTTGCACCAGGCGGTGATGATGGTCGGTCATGGTTGGCCTCGGGAAGTCAGGTCGAAACGGGCGAACAGGCGCGACAGGCCGGGCAGCAGGCGCCACTGCCAGCGCGCCAGGTGTACCTCGGCGCCGGCGGCGACCACCGGCAGGTTGCGCTGCACGGCCTGGACGATCTTCTCGCCCACCCTGTCCGGGCTCAGCCGGCGCCGGCGGTAGAAGCGCTGCACCTTGGCGCGGCGGCGGGCCTGCTGCTCCTCGCTGAGGCCGGCGAAGCGGGTGGCCTGGACGATGCCGGTGTCGACGAAGCCGGGGCAGGCCGCGCTGACGCCGATGTCGTGCCCGGCCAGTTCGGCGCGCAGGCATTCGCTGAGCATCAGCACCGCCGCCTTGCTGGTGGCGTAGGCCGGGTAGTTGCGCGAGGGCGCGAAGGCCACGCCGGAGGCGACGTTGACCAGGTGCCCGGGCTTGCCGGCCTCGACCATCTGCCGGCCGAACAGGCGGCAGCCGTCGATGACGCTCCACAGGTTGACGCGCAGCAGGCGCTCCCAGTCCTGGGCGCTGGTGTCGAGCATGGCGCCGGCCAGGCCGATGCCGGCGTTGCTGACCACCACGTCGGGCACGCCCAGGCTGCTTTTCACCCAGGTGGCGAAGCGTTCCATGGCGGCGCTGTCGCCGACGTCCACGCAATAGCTGAAGGCCGTGGCGCCAAGGCTGCGGGCCTGGGCGGCGCTGGCTTCGGCGGCGGCCGGGTCGATGTCCGCGGCGAGCACGCTGGCGCCCTGTTCGGCGAAGCGCAGCAGGGTGGCGCGGCCGATGCCGCCGCCGGCGCCGGTGACCACCACCAGCTTGCCGGCGAAGGGCCCGGCGCCGGGTTTCTGCTGGGCGCGCTGCAGCGGCTGGCTGGCCTCGCCGCCGTCGATGTGGCGGGCGAATTCGTCGATCCAGCCGGCCAGTTGTTCCGGCTCGGCGAGCAGTTGCCAGTGCCCGGCGGCCACCTCGCGGCGCCACAGCCGCGGCGCCCACAGCGAAAGCTGCTGGAACAGCTGCTGGCCGACGTAGCGGTCGCGGGTCGGCACCACCAGTTGCACCGGCACCTCGGTATGGCGCTTGCGCGGCTTGAAGATCGAACCGATGAAGTTGGCCCGGTACAGCTTCACGCCGTGCTCGCCGTCGCTGGCCTGGTGCGGGTTGCGCCCGGGGTTGCGGATGCCCTCGACCTTGCGCAGGTACTGCGGCCACAGGCGCGCGGCGCCCAGGCGCCAGGACAGCGCCGGCAGCAGCGGCAGGTGGAAGTAGTAGATGTACCAGGAGTGCAGCAACTGGCTGAGCACCTGCAGCAGCGCGGCCGGGCGCCTGCGCCGCAGGCGGTCGCGCATCCAGTGGCCGACGTGGTCCAGGCAGGGCCCGGAGATGCTGGTGTAGGAGGCGATGCGCTGGCGCAGCGCCGGGTCGGTGACGCTCTCCCAGGTCTGGATCGAGCCCCAGTCGTGGGCCACCAGGTGCACCGCGCGTTCGGGGCTGACGGCGTCGAGCACGGCTTTCAGGTCCTGGCTGAGCAGCTCCAGGCGGTAGTCGCGGGTGCGCCGCGGCTTGTCCGAGGCGCCGGCGCCGCGCACGTCGTAGGCCACCACCTGGTAGCGGCCGAGCAGGCGGGCGATCAGCGGTAGCCAGACCTCGTGGTTGTCCGGGTAGCCGTGGACGAACAGCAGCATCGGTTTGTTCGCATCGCCCCAGCGGTATACCGCCAGGCGCACCGCGCCGGATTGTACGTCGAGGCGTTCGGCCGGCGGCAGGCCGGGGTTTTCGAGCATGGCGTTCATGCGGCCTCCCGTGCAGGCGGCGGGAGCGGATGGACGGACGGGGTGCCTCGGGGCATGACGTTCTCCAGGCCATTGTTGTTGTACGGAGCGACCATGACATTGGTCGATGTCACAGTGGATGCTGACCCATTCGCCCCGCCCGCGCCATGCCCGGCGGCGCTGTTACCAATGCGGGCAGCGGCGCGCAGCCCAGTTGTCATGCGGGTTTGGCGAAAAGGGCAGGGTGCGCGGGGCGATGAAGTCCCGCCTTTGGTTGGGCGTTGTGATGGGCTTCGCAAGCGCTTGGGTATCGATGCCTTGCGGTTGTGGCCGGCGCCGGGCGCTGGCTATGATCGCCGCCATGAGCACGCCCCTGAGCCTTCTGCAGCGCCTGCTCCAGCGCCCCGAGCAAAGCCCGGCGGAGATGGAGGACGAGCGCGAATTCAGCGTCGACGAGCTGGCCCGCGAGGCCGGCAGCACGGTGCGCAACATCCGCGCCTACCAGGACCGCGGCCTGCTGCCGTCGCCGGAGCGGCGCGGCCGCAGTGGCGTGTACTTCGCCAGTCACCTGCGCCGCCTGCGCCTGATCGGCGGCCTGCTGGAGCGCGGCTACGGCCTGTCGAACATCAAGGAGCTGCTGGAAAGCTGGGAGCGCGGCCACGACCTCGACCACGTGCTGGGCCTGGACCAGGCCATCCTCGGCGCCTGGAACCTGGAGACGCCGGGGCAGATCGGCTTCGACGAACTGCAGGCGATCTTCGGCGACGAACTCGACGACGACGTCATCGACCGCGCCCTGCAGCAGGGCCTGCTGCAATTCGACGGCGAGCGCATCAGCATCCCCAGCCCGCGGTTGTTCAACGCTGGCGTCGAGCTGTACCGCTCGGGCATTCCCCTGGCCGCGCTGCTGGAGCACCTGGCGGTGCTGCGCGGCGACACCGAGCACCTGGCCGCCGGCATCGTGCGCCTGGTGGTCACCCACCTGGTGGACAAGCGCGGCGCCGAGCTGCTGCCCGGCGCCGCCGACCTGGAACAGCTGGCCGAGGTGTTCATGCGCCTGCGCCCGCTGGCCGAGCAGGTGGTGCTGGTGGAACTGGCGCGGGGCCTGAAGCTGTCGGCCAACGAGATGCTCGGCGAGCGCGTGGGGGAGATCCTCCGCCAGTTCGAGCAGCCGCGCTGACGCCGCTTCTGCAAGGTGCTTTTCGTAGGATGGGTTGAGCTTGCGAAACCCATGCGGTCATGGCGATGGGTATCGCTTCGCTCCACCCATCCTACGGGCGTTGCATTGGCTCGCCTGATCTACACGAAGAGCAGCGTCAGCGCCCCCGCGGCGAGGCCGGCGACCATCACCGGTACGCAGCGCAGGGCCAGCCGGGCGCCGCCGACCAGGGCGATCAGGACGGCCTTGACCAGGCTGTTGCTGACCACGGCGAGGACGATGCCGTGCCCGGCCACTTCGGCGTCCAGCCCGCCCAGGGCGTTGCTGGCCAGGGACAGGGTGATGGCGTCGACGTCGGCCAGGCCCGAGAGCAGCGCCACCAGGTACACGCCGACGTCGCCCAGGTAGCGGTGCCCGGCCTCGACCAGGAACAGGATCAGCGCCAGCAGGGCGGCGAAGCGCAGGGCCGGGCCCAGTTCGAAGGGGTTCTTCAGCGGCGGTTCGCTGGTGGCGGGCGTCTCGTCCCGGCTGGCGCGCTGCCAATACAGCAGCGCGCCGCCGGCATAGACCAGGGTGGCGACGATCAGCGGCGGCAGCAGGTCCGGCAGCAGCTCGACGTTGACCAGGCCGACCTCCAGGGCCACTCGCGGGAACATCAGCGCCGAGGTGGCCAGCAGGCCGGCGGCCAGCAGCGGTTGCAGGCGGCGTTGCCCGTGCATGCCGGCGAGGGTGAGAGTCATCGCCGTGGACGACACCAGGCCGCCGAGCAGCGCGGTGATCAGCAGGCCGTGGCGGGTGCCGGTGAGGCGCACGGCGACGTAGGCGGCGAAGCCCAGGCCGGCGATCAGCACCACCATCCACCAGCTGGCGTAGGGGTTGAACACCTGCCAGGGGCCGTAGCCCTGGTTGGGCAGCACCGGCAGCATCACCACCGAGATGAACAGCAGCTTGAAGGCCGCCGAGAGTTCGCGGGCGTCCAGGTGCTTCAGCGCGGCATGCAGGGATTCCTTCAGGCTCAGCAGCAGCGCCACCACCACGCCGCCGCCGGCGGCCAGCAGGCGGCTGTCGGCCACCGCCAGGCTGCCCAGCAGGAAGGTGGCGAGCAGGGCGACCTCGCTGGTCATGCCCTGGTCGCCGCTGCGGCCCACGTCGGCCAGGTAGCCGGCCACCGCCAGCAGGCCCACCAGCAGCGCCATCACCACCCAGGCCCAGACGCCGAAGTGCCCGGCCAGCAGCGCGCTCAAGCCGCCCAGCAGGCCGGCCAGGGTGAAGGTGCGGATGCCGGCGACCTGGCGGATGTCCTCGAAGTCGCGCTCGCGCCAGCCGCGCTCGGTGCCGACCAGCAGGCCGATGGCCAGGGCGGTGGTGAGGTCGAGGACGAGTTCCATGTGGTCCAGCATCGCGGGGCGGCTCCGTGCGGGGATGCTGGGAGTCTAGAAGCTGACGGCGTGGAGGGGGTGTTCCAGGTCAAGGCGGGGGATTTCATTCGTTACAAGGGAATGGCGTGGCTGGGGTGGCGTAGCGGATCTCATCCGCGAATTGCGCCGGTGGTTCCGGCTATCGCGGACAAGGTCCTACCCCCTCCGGCAGGCACAAGACCCGTAGGATGGTGTTGAGCGAAGCGATACCCATCAGCGCAACCGCATGGGTTTCGCAAGCTCAACCCATCCTACGCAAAGCACTCTGGTGCGGCTTGCAAGACAGTTGCTCCTACGGGGGAGGAATACCGTGCCTCCCGGAACCGTAGGGCGGATAACCGTTCGCGGTTATCCGCCGATACGCCGGGGTCACAGCCAACGCCAAGGTCAACCCCGGGGCCGCCGGCAAGCAAGGCCAGGCGGCGGATAACGCCGTAGGCGTTATGCGCCCTACGACGTCGCCTCAGCGCAAGCTCAGGTGCCGGCTCAGCAGCGCCCGCAGCGCCGCCGGTTTCACCGGCTTGGCGAGGAATTCCAGGCCGGCTGCGTGGATCTGCGCCACCAGTTCGGGGCGGGCGTCGGCGCTGATCACCACGCCGGGCACCGGCTCGCCCAGGCGCGTGCGCAGCCATGCCATCAGCTCGGCGCCGGTCTCGCCGTTGTCCAGGTGGTAGTCGATCAGCGCCAGTTCCGGGCGCGCGTCGCTGTCCAGCAGTCGCTCGCACTCGGCCTTGCTGCGCGCGGTGAGCACGCGGCAGCCCCAGCGGCTGAGCAGGCTATTCATACCGACCAGGATGCTGTCCTCGTTGTCCACGCACAGCACCTGGGCGCCGTTCAGCTCGGTGGGCACCTCGGCCTTGTGGCCGTTGAGCTCGGCCGGCGCTGGCTGCCGCGCCAGCGGCACGCTGACGCTGAACACGCTGCCCTTGCCCGGCCAGGAGCGCACCTGCAGGCGGTGGCCGAGTACCTTGCACAGCCGGTCGGCGATCGCCAGGCCCAGGCCCAGGCCCTTCTCGGCGCGGGTCTGGTGGCTGTCCAGGCGCTTGAATTCCTCGAAGATCACGCTGAGCTTGTCCTCGGGGATGCCCGGGCCGCGGTCCCACACTTCCAGGCGCAGGTGCCCGTCCTCGCGGCGCACGCCCAGCAGCACGCGGCCCTTGGCGTAGCGGAAGGCGTTGGTCAGGAAGTTCTGCAGCACCCGGCGCAGCAGCTTGATGTCGCTGTCCACCCGCAGCTTGCTGCCGCGCAGGTGGAAGTCGATGCCCTGTTCCTGGGCCAGGGCGCGGAACTCGGCGCCCAGCGGGTCGAGCAGAGCGCTGAGCGGGAAGGCCGCGCGCTCGGCGCTGACGCGGCCGCTTTCCAGGCGCGAGATGTCCAGCAGGTCGGTGATCAGGTCCTCGGCCGAACGCAGCGAGGAGTCCAGGTGGCGCACCAGGTCGCTGGACTCGCCGGGCAGTTCGCTCTGCGCCAGCGCCGCGGAGAACAGCCGCGCGGCGTTCAGCGGCTGCATCAGGTCGTGGCTGACCGCGGCGAGGAAGCGCGTCTTCGACTGGTTGGCCGCTTCGGCGGTGCCCTTGGCCTCGGTCAGCGCCTGGTTCAGCTGGGAGAGTTCCTGGGTGCGTTCCTCGACGCGCTGCTCCAGGCTCTCGTTGGCCTCCTTGAGGCCGTGCTCGGCGTCGCGGAACGCGGTGATGTCGGTGAAGCTCATGACGAAGCCGCCGCCGGGCATGGGGTTGCCGATCAGCTCGATGACGCGGCCGTTGGGGAACAGCCGCTCGGAGGTGTGCGGGGTGCCCTGGCGCATCCAGTACAGGCGCTTGGCCACGTGCAGGTCGGGGTCGCCGGGCCCGCACAGGCCGCGCTCGGCGTTGTAGCGGATGATGTCGGCGATCGGCCGGCCGACGTGGATCAGCCCCTCGGGGTAGTCGAACAGCTCGATGTAGCGGTGGTTCCAGGCCACCAGGCGCAGCGACTGGTCGACCACGCTGATGCCCTGGGTGATGTTCTCGATGGCGCCCTGCAGCAGCGCGCGGTTGAACTGCAGCACCTCGGAGGCTTCGTCGGCGATCTTCACCACGTCCTCGACCTGCATCTCGCGGCCCTCGATGGCGGCCTTCACCACCGCGCGCGCCGAGGAGGCGCCGAGCACGCCGGCGAGCAGGCGCTCGGTGTGGGCGATCCACTCGTCGTTGGCGTTCTGGCTGGGCACGAAGCCCTTGCCCTGGCGGTAGGCGAAGCGGATGAAGCTCTGCCGCGCGCGCTCCTCGCCGACGAAGCGCGCGGCGAGCATCAGCAGGTCTTCCAGCTGCACCGCCAGCATCGAGCGCGAGCTGAGCCGCTGGGAGATTTCCTGGCCGATGAAGCGGCTGGCCTGCCAGTGCTCGGAGACGCGGGTGCGGGAGAACACCGAGACCAGGCCGAACAGGGCGAAGTTGCCGATCAACGAGAGCAGCACGCCGAGGGTCAGCGGCTCGATGTTGATGCCGAAGGGGTGGGCGGCCAGCCAGGTCAGACCGGGGAAGTGCTCCAGCGGCCAGCCCAGGCTGCGGGCGATCACCGGCAGCACCAGGGTATAGGCCCAGAGCGCGGCGCCGGCGGCCAGGCCGGCGAACACGCCGCGGCGGTTGGCCTGTTTCCAGTACAGCGCGCCGATCATCGCCGGGCCCAGCTGGGCGATGGCGGCGAAGGCGATCTGGCCGATGGTCGCCAGGCTCGCGGTGGAGCCCAGCAGGCGGTAGCTGACGTAGGCCAGCAGGAGGATCAGCGCGATGCTCACCCGGCGCACGGTCAGCAGCCAGTGGCGGAACACCTCGAACGGCTGCTCGGCGTCGGTGCCCTTGCGGCGCAGCAGCCAGGGCAGCAGCATGTCGTTGGAGACCATGGTGGACAGCGCCACGCTGGCCACGATGACCATGCCGGTGGCCGCCGAGGCGCCGCCGATGAAGGCCAGCAGCGCCAGCGCCGGGTGCGCCTCGGCCAGCGGCAGGCTGATCACGAAGGAGTCGGGGATGACCCCGGCCGGCAGCTGCATCTGCCCGGCCAGGGCGATGGGCACCACGAAGAGCGCGGCCAGCACCAGGTAGGCGGGGAACACCCAGCGCGCCAGGTTGAGGTCGCGCGGCTCGATGTTCTCCACCACCAGCACGTGGAACTGCCGCGGCAGGCACATGATGGCGGTCATGGCCACGCCGGTCTGCAGCAGCATGGCCGGCCAGTGCACGGTCTCCTGCCAGTATTCGGCCAGCTGCGGGGCGTCGCGGGCCCTGTCGAACAGGTCGCCGAAGCCGTCGTAGAGGCCGAAGGTGACGAAGATGCCCACGGCGAGGAAGGCGGTCAGCTTGACCAGCGACTCGAAGGCGATGGCCAGCACCATGCCGCGGTGGTGCTCGGTGACGTCCAGGCTGCGGGTGCCGAAGACGATGGTGAACAGCGCCAGCACCAGCGAGACGATCAGCGCCGTGTCCTGGGCGCGGCTGCCGCCGGAGTCGGCGCCGGCGCCGATCAGGAGGTTCACGCCCAGGACGATGCCCTTGAGCTGCAGGGCGATGTAGGGCAGCACGCAGACCACGCAGATCAGCGCCACCACCACCGCCAGGGCCTGGGACTTGCCGTAGCGCGCGGCGATGAAGTCGGCGATGGAGGTGATGTTCTCCTGCTTGCTGATCATGATCATCTTCTGCAGCACCCAGGGCGCGAAGAGCATCAGCAATACCGGGCCGAGGTAGATCGGCAGGAACGACCAGAGCTGGCCGGCGGCCTGGCCGACGGCGCCGAAGAAGGTCCAGCTGGTGCAGTACACCGCCAGCGACAGGCTGTAGACCCAGGCGCGCAGGCGCGGCGACAGGGGCGCGCGGCGGCGGTCGCCATAGAAGGCGATGGCGAACAGGATGGCCATGTAGAGAAGGGCGACCGTGGCGATCAGCCCACTGGACAACGACATGCGAACTCCGACAAATCGACTCGCTCCCCCGCAGGAGCTGCTGGGATGCAGTTTCGCACCAAAGTCCGATGCTGTCAGAACCCCTGCGACCAAGGTCTCAGAGGCCGCTTGCCGCACTGGGAAAGCGCTGGTAGCTTTGCCGGCCTTTCGCCCGGCCCCCGCCCGTCGCGCCCTGGCGCGGCTGTGGCACTATTGCCGGGCGCCGGGTTCCGATAGGAGCCGGCGGAAAGTCGAGGTACGAGGAGGGGCCATGTTCAGACCGTCACCCATCACCCTGCAGCGCGGTGCGCTGCGCCTGGAGCCCATGGTCGAGGCCGACGTGCCGGACCTGGTGGCGCTGGCCGAGGCCAATCGCGAGGCGCTGAAGTTCATGAGCGCGCCGCAGCGCCCGGACTGGTACCGCAACAGCCTCGCCGAGCAGCGCGAGGGCCGCGCCCTGCCGCTGGTGGTGCGCCTGGGCAACCAGCTGGTGGGCACCACCCGTTTCATGGATTTCCTTCCGGCGCTGCCGGCCTGCGAGATCGGCGGCACCTGGCTGGATGCGGCGCAGCACGGCACCGGGCTGAACGCCAGCATCAAGTACCTGATGCTGCGCCAGGCCTTCGACAACTGGAAGATGGTCCGCGTGCAGCTGAAGACCGCCGCCAGCAACCTGCGCTCGCAGCGCGCCATCGAGAAGCTCGGCGCGGTGCGCGAGGGCGTGCTGCGCAACCACCGGCGCCTGGCCGGCGGGCGCCTGGACGACAGCGTTCTCTACAGCATCACCGACCTGGAGTGGCCGCAGGTGAAGGCCGCCCTGGAAGCCGGCTTCATCGGCTGAGGCCGCGGCATGCCCCTCGACAGCGCCCATGGCGAGCGCACGCGCTTCTGGCGGGCCCAGGAACTGGGCGGGCTGGAGTTGCTGCACGCGCGCTTCATCGAGCAGCGCTTCGCCCCCCACGTCCACGAAGGCTTCGCCCTGGTGCTGATCGAGCAGGGCGCCCAGCGCTTCCGCCACCGCGGCGCCGAGCACCTGGCGCCCAGCGGCAGCCTGGTGCTGATCAACCCCGACGAGGTCCACACCGGCTCCAAGGCCCATGAGGCGGGCTGGCTGTACCGGGGGTTCTATCCGGAGATCGGGCAGGTCGGCAGCGTGCTCGACGAGCTGGAGCTGGGTGGCCGCGGCCTGCCGACCTTCGACGCCAGCGTGTTGCACGATACCGAGTTGAGCCGGGCCTTCCTGCACGTGCACCGCCTGCTGGAATCCAATGCCAGCAGCCTGGAGCGCCAGACCTGCTGGCGCGAGGCATTGCTGTTGCTGTTCCAGCGCCACGCGCGGGTGCCCGAGGCGCGCCCGGCCGGGCAGGAACCGCAAGCGGTGGCCCGCGCCCGCGAGCTGCTGGCGGCCCGGCTGGTCGAGCCGCCGTCGCTGGAAGAACTGGCGGCGGCGGTGAACCTGTCGCCCTTCCATTTCGCCCGGGTGTTCCGCAAGGCCACCGGCCTGCCGCCCCACGCCTGGATCAAGCAACGCCGCCTGGAACAGGCCCGAGCCCTGCTCAAGGGCGGCTGCGCTCCGGCCTCGGTGGCGGCGCAACTGGGCTACGCCGACCAGAGCCACCTGAGCCGCCAGTTCAAGCAGGCCTACGGCGTGGCGCCGGGGGAATACCGCCAGGCCTGCGGACGCTCCGGCCTACCACCCGGCAACCTGTAGCGGGCCCTGCCCGCGAATCGCGCGCAGGGCGCGCTCCTACAGGGGAATGGTGTGGGTGGGGCGGCGTAGGAGCGGATCCCATCCGCGAATCGCGCCGGGACGTCCGGCGATCGCGGACAAGGTCCGCCTACGGGGGAGGAATACCGTGCTTCCCGGCAATCTGTAGGAGCGGGCCCTGCCCGCGATTCGCGCGCAGGGTCTAATCCTCCCCCGCCAGCTTGCGCTCGTACTGGAAGCGCCAGCGGGTGTACAGCAGCGCCGCGCAGAACAGACTCACGCTGAGCAGCACCTCGGCCCAGCCGTAGATGCGCTGGCCCGGCTCGAAGGTGTTGAGCACGCCGGTGATGAAGTACAGGTTGACCACGTAGCAGGCCCAGGCGTGGCCGCGGGCGCTGCCGATCAGCATGCCCGGGGCGATGATCAGCAGCGGCAGCAGCTTGAGCGCGGTCCACACCTTCGGCACCCAGTCCGGGGCGCCGCGGGCGTCGGTGAACAGCAGGCCCCAGGTGAGGATCAGCAGGACCAGGCCCAGCAGGCTGCCCAAGCTCACCGCGCGGCTCGCGGCCAGGCGCGGGCGCAGGTGCTCGAGGGAGGGCAGGGGTTTCTTCTTGCGGGCCATTCAGCGCTCCAGTTTGCCGGCGACCTCGGCCAGGCGCTTGCCCAGCGCGCGGCACAGGGTGATCTCGTGTTCGTCCAGGGCGCGCTTGCCGTCGGCGCCGGCGAAGTGGCTGGCGCCATAGGGCGTGCCGCCGCCGCGGGTCTCCAGCAGGGCCGGTTCGCTGTAGGGAATGCCGGTGACCAGCATGCCGTGGTGCAGCAGCGGCAGCAGCATGGACAACTGGGTGGTCTCCTGGCCGCCGTGCAGGCTGGCGGTGGAGGTGAACACTGCCGCCGGCTTGCCGACCAGGGCGCCGGTCAGCCACAGGCTGCTGGTGCCGTCGAGGAAGTACTTCAGCGGCGCGGCCATGTTGCCGAAGCGCGTCGGGCTGCCCATGGCCAGGCCGGCGCAGTCCTTGAGGTCGTCGAGGGTGGCGTAGAGCGCGCCTTCCTCGGGCAGGTCCGGGGCCACCGCCTCGCACTCGGTGGACACCGCCGGCACCGTGCGCAGGCGCGCCTCCAGGCTGCCCTGCTCGATGCCGCGGGCGATCTGCCGGGCCATCTCGGCGGTGGCACCATGACGGCTGTAGTAGAGCACCAGGATGTAGGGCGCGCTCAAGGCAGGATCTCCAGCACCTTCTCCGGCGGCCGGCCGATCACCGCCTTGTCGCCGGCCACCAGGATGGGCCGTTCGATCAGCTTCGGATGGGTGGCCATGGCCTCGATCAGCTGGGCGTCGCTGAGCTGCGGGTCAGCCAGGCCGAGGGCCTTGTATTCCTCCTCGCCGGTGCGCAGCAGCTGGCGCGCGCTGATGCCCAGCTTGCCGAGCAGCGCCTGCAGTTCGGCGGCGCTGGGCGGCGTTTCCAGGTAGCGCACGATGGTCGGGGCCAGGCCGCGCGCCTCGAGCAGTTCGAGGGCACCGCGGGACTTGGAGCAGCGCGGGTTGTGGAAAAGTGTCAGTTGGCTCATATCCATGGGCTCGCTGGGCCGTTAAAGTGGCGGCTATTCTAACCGCCTCCCGAGGGTTGGCTGAACCATCGGCGTTCGGCCGGGCCGGCGGCCCTGCGACTTAAGGACACAGCATGCACCCGCGCTTGCGGAACCTGATCGAGTTCTGGCGTTATCTGCTCCAGCGTTTCCATGCCGACCGCGTCAGCAGCCACGCCGCCGCGCTGACCTACACCACGCTGTTCGCCGTAGTGCCGATGATGACCGTGACCTTCGCCATCGTCTCGGCCATTCCCACCTTCGAAGGCATGGGCGAGCGCATCCAGCTGTTCATCTTCCACAACTTCGTGCCGTCCACCGGCGAGGCGGTGGAAACCTACCTGCGCGCCTTCATCGTCCAGGCGCGCCACCTGACCTGGCTGGGGGTGGCCTTCCTGGCGGTCACCGCGTTCAGCATGCTGGTGACCATCGAGCGGGTGTTCAACGAGATCTGGCGGGTGCGCAAGCCGCGCCGCGGGGTGACGCGCTTCCTGCTGTACTGGGCGATCCTCAGCCTGGGGCCGCTGCTGCTGGGCGCCGGCTTCGCGGTGTCGACCTACGTCACTTCGCTGTCGCTGCTGTCCGGGCCCCATGCGCTGCCCGGCGCCGGCATGTTGCTGAAGTTCATGCCGCTGCTGTTCAGCGTGGCGGCCTTCACCCTCATCTACGCCGCGGTGCCCAACGCCCGCGTGCCGCCGCTGCACGCCCTGGCCGGCGGCGCGCTGACGGCCTTCCTGTTCGAGGCGGCCAAGTCGCTGTTCGGCCTCTACGTCGGCCTGTTCCCCGGCTACAAGCTGATCTACGGCGCCTTCGCCACGGTGCCGCTGTTCCTGCTGTGGATCTACCTGTCCTGGCTGATCGTGCTGTTCGGCGCCGAACTGGTCTGCAACCTGTCCTCGACGCGCCTGTGGCGGCGCAGGGCGTTGCCGCGGCTGCTGGTGCTGCTGGGCGTGCTGCGGGTGTTCTACGAGCGCCAGCGCCAGGGCGAGGCGACGCGCCTGGCGCATCTGCACCGCGCCGGCTGGATGCTGCCGGAGGACGAATGGGAGGAGCTGCTGGCCTTCCTCGAACGCGAGCAGATGGTCTGCCGTTCGGGCGGCAGCGACGATACCTGGGTGCTCTGCCGCGACCTGGGCAGCTACAGCCTGCATCGCCTGCTGAACCGCTGCCCCTGGCCGCTGCCGTGCCTGGAGACGCTGCCGGACAGCCTGGCGGAGGACTGGTACCCGCCCCTGCGCGAGGCCCTGCAGCGCTACCAGGCGGAGCGGGAGGTGCTGTTCGGCGGCAGTCTCGCAGAATGGTTGAGTCCGTCACATTCCAGGTGACATAAAAGGTCAGTTTGCGGCGAAACGGAATGCTGGAAGCGGCCGGGCGGAGATGAAAATGCGTGGAATCGCGGGCCTCGAAAGTTTGGCACGCTTCTGGCTATAGCCGGTTCAGGACAGTGGTGTTCCCCAGAAGTTCCGAGAAGGCCCGCATCTTCATGAACAAAGACCTGAACAAAGTTGTACACCTGCACCAGCGCGACCCGCAGAGCGCCCTGGAGCGGCTGAATAGAATCACCGGTCTGCAGTTCAGCAGCTGGCCCGAGTCGCTGCTGCCCAGCGTGCATGCCGCGCTCGACGAGGGGGCTGCCAGCACCGCCGAGCCCGTCGGCGAACCCGCCCGCCAGCTGGGTTGAGCGCTACGACAGCTGGCCGGCGTTGATCCGCTGGTCGCTGGCGATCTGTTCCACCGCCTGGACGAAGAGTTCTTCCACCGTCAGGCGCGAAAGTCCCACCGCCGAACGCAATCTGATCTGCAGATTGTCGATCCTGTAGCGATACGGCAGCCGCGCGATGCCGGACAGCAGTATGCGTCCGCTGGCGTTGAGGGTGCCGTGGTCGATCACCACCTCGTGCTGCCGCTCGCCGTCGCCGTAGCTGGCCAGCAGCGTCACCGGCAACTGGGCCATGCCCGGCACCAGCAGCCAGGCGGCGACGTTGTAGTCGCAAGCCCGCCCACCGTTGCTGGTACCGAGGGGCCTGGCATTGGCCACTATGTGTTCGGGCACCCGGCTGACGATCTGATCCGTGGGCTGCATATGTCTGTCGCTTCCGTGAATGGGTTCGGCCGGCGTACTTGGCGCCTGCGTGTTCTGACAGGATGTAGGGCCTGGCGGAAGGAAAACTTCCGCAAGCCCCGCATTATAGGGAGCAACAGGCCCACAAAACGTGCGTGTTAGCGATCCTGGCTGTGACCTGTTTCCCAAATGACATCATCAGCCCAGCCGCAGCGGATGCCGGCTGACCAGGGGCGTGGCCAGGTTGGCCGTGGGCAGCGGGAGGATGGTCTGGTTGTCGAAGCTGGCCAGTTGCAGCCAGAGATTCTCGCCCTCGACGAATTGCCCCTGGGGCAGCCAGATGCCGTGGTACCAGCCGTTGCCCGGTTCCGGGGTGCTCTGCAGGACCGCCGGGTGACGCTGTGCGTCAGGCGTGCGGCGCAGCCAGGCCGGCCGCGGCAGGCCCTTGAGGAAGCGCAGGCCCAGGTGCAGGCCGTCGCCGTTGAGGTGACGCCAGCGCACCATCGCCAGGATCGGCGAGCCCGGCTTGTCGAGGATCAGCAGCAGTTGCCCGACCGGCAGGCGCTGTGCCTGGCTGCCCTGGCAGACGATGCGCGCCCCGCCGGGGCTGGCGTCGGCCATCTGCGCCTCGCAGCTGCCGGCGGCGCTGGCCAGCAGGTGGGCCTGGATGGCCGTCAGGCCGATCACCAGCTGGCAGCTCGCATGCTTCTCGGCGCGCGTATGACGGCGCGGCTGGTGGCCCAGCCAGTGCGGGCGGACACGTTCCAGCAGCAGGCTCTCGGCCGCCGGGCGCAGCGGCGCCGGGTCGTGCAGGGCGATCAGCAGCGCGCCCAGTTCCAGGCGGCGCAGGCGTTCGGGCGGTGCCTCGGGCTTCTGGTCGAAGCCCAGGCAGGGGCGGTCGTCGCCAAGGTCGACCAGGTAGCCTTCCTGCTCCTCTTCCTCGTCGTCCCAGTCCTGCAGCCGGGCCATGCCGGCCAGCGGCGCGAGGGCGCTGAACAGGTGCGGAGCCTCGCCCTCGGTGAGGTGGAAGGGGTTGCTCAGCGCCAGCAGCAGGGATTGCTGGTACAGGCCCCGCAGGGTTCCGGCCGGGGTGGGTTCGAAGGCGGCGGCGATGGGTTCGTCCAGGCACTGCTGGTATTCGCCTATCCAGTACAGCAGGTGGCTGTCGCGCCACAGCGAGCCCGGCGGCTGCTGGTACTGCTGGTAATGGCGCAGCAGGGCCTGGGCGAGGAAGTGCTCGGCCATGTACAGGCACCACGCCAGGTGCGGGCGCGAGGGCTTGTGGCCGTTGAGTATCTGCAGCAGCAGGCGCTTGAAGCCGGCGGCCAGTTCGCCGCACAGGTGCACGAAGAGAGCCGGCGGCGTTTTCTCGGCGCGGATCAGCCGGGTGTAATGGCGATATTCTTCGGCGAGGCTTTGCAGCGCGCGCTGCCTTTCCAGTAAGGTCAGTGCGCAACGGTTGAGCCTGAAGAGGACGCCCAGGCAGTGCTGCAGGCCTTCGTGCAGGGGCAGCCGCCGGGCCTGCAGCAGTCCTGCCGACAGGTTGCTCGCCGCGTCGCCGTTGTCTTCGAGAATGTCCGGCACTTCCAGGCGCAGGGCAGAGAGCATCATGACCACCCCGCATACACGAGGACTGAAGGCATGGGAGTAGGGCTCCGTTTTGTCAGTGGACTATTGGCCGGCCTGATCCTGGCCGGCTGCTCGGCGGATTACGGCGTCGATCAGCATGGAAAGAAGGTACCTACAGCAAGCCTAGATGGCCAGTGGCTAGTCATCAATTACTGGGCCGACTGGTGCGTGCCTTGCCGCAAGGAAGTGCCCGAGTTCAACCGCCTGGCGGAGGACAGCCGCGACAAGGGCGTGCGGGTGCTGGGGGTCAACTACGATGGCCTGCGTGACGCCGAGCTGAGCAAGGCCGCGCAAGACCTGGGGATCCGCTACACGGTGCTGGCCGACGACCCGGCGCCGCGCTTCAAGCTGCCGCGCAGCGAGGCGTTGCCGGTGACCTACATCGTCGACGCCAAGGGCCAGGTGCGCGAGCGCATGCTGGGCGAACAGACGGCCAGCGGCGTACAGGCACGCCTGCTGGCCCTGCAGGAGGAGAAGCGCTGATGGCGAGAATCTGCATGCACGGCTTCGTCAGTGGGCGCGTGCAGGGCGTCTACTATCGCCAGGGCACCCAGGAGCAGGCCGACCGGCTGGGCATCGACGGCTGGGTGCGCAACCTGCCCGATGGGCGGGTCGAGGTGCTGATGGAAGGGGAGGAGAGCGCCGTCCACGCGCTGCGCGAATGGCTGCACCAGGGCCCGGAGAAGGCCCAGGTGACGGACGTGGCGTTGCAGGACATGCCGGCCCAGGGCATCACCGGCTTCATCGTGCGGCGCTGAGCCCCGGCGGCGGCCCGGGCTCAGTTGCTGGCGCCGGGGTCCGCGGCCAGGCGGCCGGCGTCGCTCAGCAGGCGCTGGAGGAATTCCTTCTGCAGCTCCGGATCGTTGCGCGTCAGCTCGATCAGGCTCTGTTCCAGCTCGCTGGCTTCCTCTTCCAGGCCGAGGTCGGACAGGCGCTTGACGCGGTGCACCCAGTGCTGCACGTCCTCGCCTTCAAGGTCGTCGTAGATCAGCGCATGAGCTTCGTGCAGCTTGCCCCGCAGCGTCGGGCTGACCAGCAGGCTGGCCTCGGCGTGGGCGCTGTCCTGGGCATCGCGCACGCTCAGCTGCAGGCGGCCGGCGCGGTATACGGCGTCGTCGCTGAAGGGGCTGTCCAGCAGGTTCAGGCGCAGGATGCCGTGACGGTCGGTCAGCAGTTCCTGGGTCTCCTTGCCGACGCTCACCTGCACCGGGCGCTCGGCCCAGGGCAGGCTGGAGTACTCGGTGTGCCTGTTGCGCCGCTGTTCGTCGATGTTGGCCAGGTTCTGCTCGGCGCGGCCGTTGGATTGCACGTTCATGAACGGATTCATGCCGTCGATGCCGTAGCTGATCCAGCCGCGGGTGACGCTTTCCGGCAGGTTGCCCAGGGCGAACACGTTGACCACGTTGGCGCCGATGCCGGCGACGAAGGTCAGCGCACCCAGTGGCACTTCGTAGAACTCGCGCCAGCCCTGGTAGGGCGTGTAGCGGTCGTAGCGGCGGGTGACCTCGAAGGTGGTGACTTCGAAGGTCTTCTGCTCCTGCACGCGGACGCGGCGCTGCGGCAGCTGCAGGACGCCGGGCTCGCCGACGTCTATCTGCAGGCTGTGGTCGAGCAGCTTGCGCTCGACGCGCTCCTCGTGTTCGCTGCGCTGCGACATCTGGTTGGCGCAGCCGCTCAAGACAAGGCTGCCGCACAGGGCGGCAACCTTGAGGCCGGTGGTGCTTCGGGACATCGCGCTGCTCAGTTGCCGATCTTCGCCTTGAGGAAGCTCATCACGTCGGCCACGGCGATGTTCTGCGACTCGCTGTCGCGACGGCCCTTGTACTCCAGGGTGCCTTCGCCCAGGCCGCGGTCGCTGACCACGATGCGGTGCGGGATGCCGATCAGCTCCATGTCGGCGAACTTCACGCCGGGGCTGGTCTTCTTGTCGCGGTCGTCCAGCAGCACTTCGTAGCCGGCGGCGGTCAGTTCGGCATAGAGCTTGTCGGTGGCCTCGCGCACGCTTTCGGTCTCGTACTTCAGCGGCACGATGGCGACCTGGAAGGGCGCCAGGGCGGCCGGCCAGAGGATGCCGCGCTCGTCGTTGTTCTGCTCGATGGCGGCGGCGACCACGCGGGATACGCCGATGCCGTAGCAGCCCATGATCAGGGTGACCGGCTTGCCCTGCTCGCTGAGCACGGAAAGGCCCATCGCCTCGCTGTACTTGGTGCCGAGCTGGAAGATGTGGCCGACCTCGATGCCGCGGCGGATCACCAGGGTGCCCTTGCCGTCGGGGCTGGGGTCGCCGGCGACGACGTTGCGCAGGTCGGCGACTTCCGGCAGCGGCAGGTCGCGTTCCCAGTTCACGCCGAAGTAGTGCTTGTCGTCGAGGTTGGCGCCGATGGCGAAGTCGCTCATCAGGGCCACCGAGCGGTCGACGATGCAGGGCAGCGGCAGGTTCAGCGGGCCCAGGGAGCCGGGGGCGGCGCCGATGGCGGCCTTGATCTCGGCTTCGCTGGCCATCTGCAGGGGGCTGGCGACCAGGGGCTGGTTGGCGGCCTTGATCTCGTTCAGCTCGTGGTCGCCGCGGACCACCAGGGCGACCAGCTTGCCTTCCTCGGCGCCGCGCACCACCAGGGTCTTGATGGTCTTCTCGATGGGCAGGCCGAACTTCTCCACCAGGTCGGCGATGGTCTTGGTGTCAGGCGTGTCGACCAGGCGCAGTTCCTCGGTGGCGGCGCCGCGCGCGGTTTCACGCGGTACGGCTTCGGCCTTCTCGATGTTGGCGGCGTAGTCGGAGCTGTCGCTGAAGACGATGTCGTCCTCGCCGGAGTTGGCCAGCACGTGGAATTCGTGGGAGCCGCTGCCGCCGATGGAGCCGTTGTCGGCCTGCACGGGACGGAAATCCAGGCCCAGGCGGGTGAAGATCTTGCAGTAGGCCGTGTACATGCCGTCGTAGGTCTGCTGCAGCGACTCCTGGTTCATGTGGAAGGAGTAGGCGTCCTTCATGATGAACTCGCGGCCGCGCATCAGGCCGAAGCGCGGACGGATCTCGTCACGGAACTTGGTCTGGATCTGGTAGAAGTTGATCGGCAGCTGCTTGTAGCTGGACAGCTCGTTGCGCGCCAGGTCGGTGATGACCTCTTCATGGGTCGGGCCGACGCAGAACTCGCGGTCGTGGCGGTCCTTCAGGCGCAGCAACTCGGGGCCGTACTGCTGCCAGCGGCCGGACTCCTGCCACAGCTCGGCGGGCTGCACGGCCGGCATCAGCACTTCCAGGGCGCCGGCGGCGTTCATTTCTTCGCGGACGATGGTCTCGGCCTTGCGCAGCACCCGCAGGCCCATCGGCAGCCAGGTGTAGAGACCCGAGGCCAGCTTGCGGATCATGCCGGCGCGCAGCAGCAACTGGTGGCTGATCACCACGGCATCGGCAGGGGTTTCTTTCAGGGTGGACAGCAGGTACTGACTGGTACGCATGGTTGGCCGTTATTCGATTGCGAGACAGAGGTAGGCGGGCATTGTACGGTGCGTGCCTGGCGCCGTACAGGGCGCGGTCCCTGTCATCATGGAGGAGGTGAAGGGCCAGTCATGATGTGTAGGTTTTGTGGGGGGCATAGAAAAAAGAAGCCCGGTTGATGCCGGGCTTCTTTTTAAGTGCTGGAATCCACGAGCCGATTACATGATCGACAGCGGGTATTCCGCGATCAGACGGAACTCGTTCTGGCGGCCACCAGTGGAGTCGTCGCCATAGTGGAAGGCCTGACGGATACGGAAGGACAGATCCTTGGCGGGGCCTTCCTGGATTACGTATTTGGCTTCGACGTTGGTTTCGTGTTCGCTGTCATCTTCGCCGTAGTTGCCTGCATAGGCGCCATTCGGATCTGCTTTGGTGCCGTCGATGTCGTCGCCGTGGATGTAGCGGACCATGAAGCTCAGGCCGGGGACGCCGTACTCGGCCATGTTCAGGTCGTAACGAGCCTGCCAGGATTTTTCGCCCGGACCGTTGAAGTCCGACCACTGCACGGAGTTGGCGAGGAAGATCGAGTCGCCGCCGTCACCCGCGCCGTTGTTGCCAAAACCGACATAGTCGAACGGCTCATCACCATGGACCTTCTGGTAGGACAGAGTGAAGGTATGGGCGCTAAAGGTATAAGCGGCGGCCAGCGAGTAGGTGGTGTTGCTTATCTCACCCGCATCAGCCTTGCCTTCGTCGTTGGTGCGGTAGATGTTGAAGTCGAAGCCTAGGGACTGGTTGTCGGCCAGAGGCAGAGTGTAGTTGGCATTCAGGTAATATTGGCGCCACAGGTCTTCAAACTCGGCGCCGTAGAGCGCGACGCTGGCGTTATCGGTGAAGGCATACTTGCCGCCGATGAAGCTGGCTGCGTTAGTCTGCTTGTTGGCATATGTTGCCCAGATTTCACCGTCACGATTGGTGCTGGTTACACCGCTGGAGCTGGTGAATCGCCCTGCTTCCAGGTCCAGGCCGGCGATTTCGCTGCTCAGCAGGTTGAAGCCAGTTGCTACCTGAGGAATCAGACGAGTGCCGCCAGCTGCGAAGACTGGTGCGGTGGGTTGCATGTCGCCGTATTTCAGTTCGGTCTTGGAGACACGGACCTTGACGGCACCGCCGGCTTTACCAAAGTCGTCGTTCAATTTGCCGTGGTCATCAACCTGAGTATAGCCACTACCCGGGTGGCCATCGCCACCGTCCAGTTTCAGGGACAGGTAGCCGAATGCATCAATACCGAAGCCGACGGTACCCTGAGTGAAGCCGGATTCATAGTTGGCCAGGATTCCCCAGGTGGCGTCTCGCGGATCGCGAGCGTTGCGCGCTTTGGCGTCATGGCCATCACCGCCGGTCATGCGGTTGAAATAGGCCATCTTGTTAGTGATGGTCAGATGGCTATCTTCGAGGAATCCTTTGGATTCCGCTTGGTCGCTGACGAAGGCTTCGGCCATGGCCAGTTGCGAGGTGGCTGCAGAAATCGCCAGGGCAATGGCGCTCCACTTCATCACTTTCATCGTGATTGCTCCTTTGGTTTTGAAATTATTTGCCATCACTATGTGCCGCGGTGACGGCTCGTTCTTCTTGTCGGCGCTAACTTATAGCACGCGTGTTGTCTTGGCGATAGTTGCCGGAAACTTCAAACGGTTTCTTTATGGCACTGTCGCAAACATGTATGACAAGTGTCGCTTCCAAGTAGGTCTCATCTTGAGAATCTGGTTACGCGACCACTTGACACTCGTTTCTTTTATTTCCCCTTGGTGATGTCGCGTATCTTCTGGTTGTTTTTTGCTCAGTTGCGATCCGCGCTTTTGTTTGTTCTTCCCGGTGGCGAGCATCTAGCAACATCCGTGCTCAAAACCCGATTCGTCCCCTCGAAGGTTTCGCCATCGTTCCGGATGCTGCACGGTGTATGCCGTTGGCGCGCAGATTTCAAGATGTTGCGAGAATATTTGCGGCTTGCCTTACTCCCTTGGCGCTCGCCCGGGGTTGCAGGTTCGTTCGAGAAGCCGGGGTTTTCCTGCCAGGTTCCTTTCCGTAGGCAGCAGATGCCCCTGCTTCCCTGTTGTCGGAAAGTGCCCCGATTTGGCGCAGTGCACGAATAGGGTGCCGCGCCGCCGCGGGACGGCTGCCGTTCCCCGCCTGCCTCTAGTATCCTCCGCGCCCAGCGCTCCCCCGAGGGGGCTAAGCTTCTATTTCAAGACTGGTCGAACAGGAGAAGTCAGATGTTCGTCTTGGATTCCCGCCTGCAGCAGGACACCATCGCGCTGGGCGACTTTCCCCTGAGCCGCCTGCTGCTGATGAACGATGCGCAATATCCCTGGCTCATCCTCGTGCCGCGCCGCGACGATGTCAGCGAGATCTTCCAACTGGCGCCGGACGAGCAGCAGGAGCTGTGGCGCGAGGCGACCCATCTGGCGGAAGTGCTCAAGGACACTTTCAAGGCCGACAAGATGAACGTCGCCAATCTGGGCAACGTGGTCAGCCAATTGCACATGCACGTCATCGTGCGGCGCCGCGACGACGCGGCCTGGCCGGGCCCCGTCTGGGGCCGGCATCCGGCGCGCCCCTACACGCCCGAGGAGTTGCTGGCGGTGCGCGGCAAGCTGCGCATGGCCCTGGGCGACGCCTTTCGTTTCGAGGAGTGAATGCCATGAGCCTGGAGGAACGGGTAACCGATCTGGAGAGCCGGCTGGCGTTCCAGGATGACGCTCTGCAGACGCTGAGCGACGTGGTCTATGAGCAGGAGCGGCTGATCGAGCGCCTGCGCTTGCAGATGCAGGTGCTGCTCAAGCGCCTGGAAGACCTGCAGGGGCAGGTCGGTATTGCCGAGGATGATGTGCCGCCGCCGCATTATTGAGTGGTGGTAGTAGAGGCAGCGTCGTTTACGGGGCTGGTGTCTGCCGGTGGCGTTTAAGAGCCCCCTCTCCCGAAGGGTGAGGGGGTTGTTCTGAGCGGCTTCTTGGTTTGGCGCCATCCTCCTGCCCTCGTCATTTCCGCGAGCGCGGGTTTCGCTCGGCCTTCTGAAGGGGCGTTTCGGCGTGCGCGGAGGTTTCTCTGGAAATCCGTAGGGCGCATAACGCCTACGGCGTTATCCGCCGAATCGCGGACAGAGTCCGCTCCTACCCCCTCCGGCAAGCACAAGACCCGTAGGGTGGTGTTGAGCGAAGCGATACCCATCGCCATGACCGCATGGGTTTCGCAAGCTCAACCCATCCTACGAAGAGCACCCCGGCGCGGCTTGCAAGACAGTTGCTCCTACGGTTACAGGGAAGCGCGGGCGTAGGAGCGGACTTGTCCGCGATTGGACTCCCCGGCCACGCCGGACACTCCGGTGGCACGAACAGCCTGCTCTCCCTTCCAGGCAGGGCGCGCAGCCGGGGTTGGGAGAGGGCGCTCTTGAGCCAAAAATGAAAAATGCCGTTTCCCCATGGGGGAAACGGCATCTGTCTCAAGCAACCAGCATGCGCCGATCGGCGCTTCGGCTCGTTCCTCAGCGGCGGCCGGGCAGGGCGGCGATCACATCCTCCGCCTGCAGACCCTTGTCGCGTTGCACCACGGAGAACTCCACGCGCTGGCCTTCGATGAGGATACGGTGCCCTTCGCCACGGATGGCGCGGAAGTGCACGAAGATGTCCTCGCCGGTGTCGCGGGAGATGAAGCCGAAGCCCTTGGAAGTGTTGAACCACTTCACGGTGCCGGTCTCGCGGTTCTCGTCGCTGATAGGGGCTTCGGGCGCTGTGCTTGCGCTGGGGCTGGGGCGCTTCTGCAGTCGGCCGGCGAGTTGCAGGGCCACGGCGACGGCCAGGATCAGCAGGGGCAGGACGATGGCCGGCTGGTCGCCGATGGACGGCAGCGGCGCCAGCAGGATGAGAATCTGCAGGACCACGGCCAGGGCGATCAGCGCCGATACCAGGCTCTGCAGCTGTTGTGCCCGCTGGTTGGCGGGGGTGAGCAGCAGGGCGGTCAGGCCGAGCAGGGCCAGGTAGACGGCGTCGGGGTTCTGCAGGTAGGGGATGGCATCGGTGCGCAGCGAGGGTGCGAAGGACAACACGAGGGCGGCAACGCCCGTCAGCAGGTGGACGATTTTCAGCATGGTTATGGATTCACCTTGAGCGATAAGCGTAAAGAGAAGCAGCCGGTCGTGCGGTCTGGTTCGCAGCGATGAAAATGACCTGAAAGAAGCCGGCGGCCTATGCGCGAGGCGCACGGGCGGTATTTAACAGCAAACCGATAGCCTTCTCAAATCAACCGCTTAGCGCCTGGGCGAGCAGAGGGGGCCCGGCATGATGCCGGGCCCGGTGGGGTGGTGTCAGTGGGCGAGCAGGCTGCGCAGCATCCAGGCGGTCTTCTCGTGGACCTGCATGCGCTGCGTCAGCAGGTCGGCGGTGGGCTCGTCGGCCGCCTTGTCGGCCAGCGGGAAGATGCTGCGCGCGGTGCGCACCACGGCTTCCTGGCCCTGGACCAGCAGGCGGATCATTTCCTGGGCGTCCGGCACGTCCTGCTCTTCCTTTATAGAGGAGAGGCGGGCGTAGGCGGCGTAGGTGCCCGGCGCCGGGAAACCGAGGGCGCGGATGCGCTCGGCGATGCTGTCCACCGCCAGGGCCAGCTCGGTGTACTGCCCCTCGAACATCAGGTGCAGGGTATTGAACATCGGCCCGGTGACGTTCCAGTGGAAGTTGTGGGTCTTCAGGTAGAGGGTGTAGGTATCGGCCAGCAGGCGCGAGAGCCCCTCGGCGATGGCGGCGCGGTCCTGTTCGGCGATGCCGATGTCGATTTCCATGGCGTCTTCCTCTTGGTGAAAATTCCCGGTCAGGCTAGCACGGGGGCGGGTAGGATCCTTTTGGTTTGAATCAAAGCTTCCGATAGTGGATTTCTATCGGCCGGCCGCCGCGGGGGCTGCCGGAGGGCGGCTGCAAGTCATGGTTTTTTCAGGCTATAATCCGCGCCTTTGCCGCGGGATGCGGGCCCGCGGCCATGTAGCAGCCAAGGTGTCCCGATGCCGATTTACGAATACCAATGCCGTTCCTGCGGCCATCAGCTGGAAGCCATGCGGAAGCTCAGCGATGCGCCGCTGGTCGATTGCCCGGCCTGCCAGGCCCCGGAATTGAAGAAGATGGTCTCCGCCCCCGGCTTCCGCCTGAGCGGCGGCGGCTGGTACGAAACCGACTTCAAGACCGGCGCGAAGAAGAACCTGGCGTCCGCCGAGTCCGCCTGCCCCGCCACGGGCTGCGGCTCGGGCGCCTGTGCCGCCGGCGAATGAGCGGTTCCCTCGAATCCAAGACTTGCGAGAAGCGAAACACACCATGATGCGCAGCCACTATTGCGGCCAATTGAACGAGAGCCTGGACGGCCAGGAAGTCACGCTTTGCGGTTGGGTGCACCGCCGCCGCGACCACGGCGGGGTGATCTTCCTCGACATCCGTGACCGCGAAGGCCTGGCCCAGGTGGTGTTCGACCCGGATCGCGCCGAAACCTTCGCCAAGGCCGACCGCGTGCGCAGCGAGTACGTGGTCAAGGTCACCGGCAAGGTGCGCATGCGTCCGGAAGGCGCGCGCAACGCCAACATGGCCTCCGGGGCCATCGAGGTGCTGGGCTACGAACTGGACGTGCTGAACCAGGCTGAGACTCCGCCGTTCCCGCTGGACGAATATTCCGATGTGGGCGAGGAAACCCGCCTGCGCTACCGCTTCATCGACCTGCGCCGCCCGGAAATGGCCGCCAAGCTGAAGCTGCGCGCGCGCATCACCAGCAGCATCCGCCGCTACCTGGACGACAACGGCTTCCTCGACGTCGAGACGCCGATCCTCGGCCGCCCGACCCCCGAGGGCGCGCGCGACTACCTGGTGCCCAGCCGCACCTACCCGGGCCACTTCTTCGCCCTGCCGCAGTCGCCGCAGCTGTTCAAGCAACTGCTGATGGTCGCCGGCTTCGACCGCTACTACCAGATCGCCAAGTGCTTCCGCGACGAGGACCTGCGCGCCGACCGCCAGCCGGAATTCACCCAGATCGACATCGAGACCAGCTTCCTCGACGAGAGCGACATCATCGCCATCACCGAGAAGATGGTGCGCCAGCTGTTCAAGGAAGTGCTGGACGTGGAGTTCGACGAATTCCCGCACATGCCCTTCGAGGAAGCCATGCGCCGCTACGGCTCGGACAAGCCGGACCTGCGCATCCCGCTGGAACTGGTGGACGTCGCCGACCAGCTCAAGGAAGTCGAGTTCAAGGTCTTCTCCGGCCCGGCCAACGATCCGAAGGGCCGCGTCGCCGCCCTGCGCGTGCCGGGCGCCGCGTCCATGCCGCGTAGCCAGATCGACGACTACACCAAGTTCGTCGGCATCTACGGCGCCAAGGGCCTGGCCTACATCAAGGTCAACGAGCGCGCCAAGGGCGTCGAGGGCCTGCAGTCGCCGATCGTCAAGTTCATCCCCGAGGCCAACCTCAACGTGATCCTCGATCGCGTCGGCGCCGTGGATGGCGACATCGTGTTCTTCGGCGCCGACAAGGCCAAGGTCGTCTGCGACGCCCTGGGCGCCCTGCGCATCAAGGTCGGCCATGACCTCAAGCTGCTCACCAAGGAGTGGGCGCCGATGTGGGTCGTGGACTTCCCGATGTTCGAAGAGAACGACGACGGCAGCCTGACTTCGCTGCACCACCCGTTCACCTCGCCCAAGTGCAGCCCGCAAGAGCTGGAGGCCAACCCGGCCGCCGCGCTGTCCCGCGCCTACGACATGGTGCTCAACGGCACCGAGCTGGGCGGCGGTTCCATCCGTATCCACGACAAGGCCATGCAGCAGGCGGTGTTCCGCGTGCTGGGCATCGACGATGCGGAGCAGGAAGAGAAGTTCGGCTTCCTCCTCGACGCCCTCAAGTACGGTGCCCCGCCGCACGGTGGCCTGGCCTTCGGCCTGGACCGCCTGGTGATGCTGATGACCGGCGCCGCGTCGATCCGCGAAGTGATCGCCTTCCCGAAAACCCAGAGCGCCGGCGACGTCATGACCCAGGCTCCGGGCACCGTGGACGGCAAGGCCCTGCGCGAGCTGCACATCCGCCTGCGCGAGCAGCAGAAGGCCGCCGAGTAATTCCCAGATGAACCGCGGCGGCGCACAGCCTGCGCCGCCGCCGCAACAAGCTAGACGGAGTGAGTTATGGCTGGTCATTCCAAATGGGCCAACATCAAGCACCGCAAGGAGCGTCAGGACGCCAAGCGCGGGAAGATCTTCACCAAGCTGATCCGCGAACTGACGGTCGCCGCCAAGCAGGGCGGCGGCAACCCGGCTGACAACCCGCGTCTGCGCCTGGCCGTGGACAAGGCGCTGACCGCCAACATGACCCGCGACACCATCGATCGCGCCATCGCCCGTGGCGCCGGCTCGAACGACGCGGACAACATGGAGGAACTGACCTACGAAGGTTACGCGCCCAGCGGCGTGGCGATCATCGTCGAGGCCATGACCGACAACCGCAACCGCACCGCGGCGGAAGTGCGCCATGCCTTCAGCAAGTGCGGCGGCAACCTCGGCACCGATGGCTCGGTGGCCTACATGTTCGACCGCAAGGGGCAGATCAGCTTCGCTCCCGGCGTCGACGAGGATGCCCTGATGGAAGCGGCCCTTGAGGCCGGCGCCGACGACGTGGTGACCAACGACGACGGCTCCATCGACGTCTTCACCAGCTTCGCCGACTTCATCGCGGTGAACGAGGCGCTGACCGCCGCCGGTTTCAAGGGCGAGGAAGCGGAGATCTCGATGATCCCCTCGACCACCGCGACCCTGGACCTGGAGACCGCGCAGAAGGTGCTCAAGCTGATCGACATGCTCGAGGACCTGGACGACGTGCAGAACGTCTACTCCAACGCGGACATCCCCGAAGAGGTGATGGCCCAGCTTGGCTGACGCCATCCCCGACATGGGCCTCGCGCCGGAAGCCGGAGCCGTCGGATTCGACCGCTCCGGCTTCCGGCTTTTGGTATCCGGCACATGACCCTGATCCTAGGCATCGACCCCGGCTCGCGCATCACCGGCTTCGGCGTGGTGAGGGACACCGGCCGCGGCTGCGAATATGTCGCCTCCGGCTGCATCCGCACCGGCAGCGGCGCCCTGCACGAACGCCTGCAGATCGTCTTCCGCGGCGTGCGCGAGGTCATCCAGACCTACCACCCGAGCATGATGGGCATCGAGCAGGTGTTCATGGCGCGCAACGCCGACTCCGCGCTCAAGCTCGGCCAGGCCCGCGGCGCGGCCATAGTCGCGGCGGCGGAGGAGGGGCTGGAGATCGCCGAATACACCGCCAGCCAGGTCAAGCAGGCCATCGCCGGCACCGGCGGGGCCGACAAGCTGCAGGTCCAGATGATGGTCATGCACCTGCTGAAACTGACGCAGAAACCGCAGATCGACGCCTCCGACGCCCTGGCCATCGCCCTGTGCCACGCCCACACCCGGCAGAGCCTGGTGCCCCATGGCCTGTCCACCGCGCGCCGCCGCGGCGGGCGCCTGCGCCTTTGACCGACAACCTGCAAGGACCCTGAGCCGTGATTGGACGCCTGCGTGGCACCCTGGCGGAAAAGCAGCCGCCGCACCTGATCCTCGACGTCAATGGCATCGGCTACGAGCTGGAAGTGCCGATGACCACCCTTTATCGCCTGCCCGCCCTCGGCGAACCGGTGACCCTGCACACGCACCTGGTGGTGCGCGAAGATGCCCACCTGCTCTACGGCTTCGCCGAAAAGCGCGAGCGCGAGCTGTTCCGCGAGCTGATCCGCCTCAACGGCGTCGGCCCCAAGCTGGCCCTGGCCCTGATGTCGGGCCTGGAAGTGGATGAGCTGGTGCGTTGCGTGCAGGCGCAGGATACTTCCACCCTGGTGAAGATCCCCGGGGTCGGCAAGAAGACCGCCGAGCGCCTGCTGGTGGAGCTCAAGGACCGCTTCAAGGCCTGGGAGAACATGCCGACCATCGCCCCCCTGGTGGCGGAACCGAAACTGGCCGCAACAGTCTCAAGCGCCGAGGCCGATGCCGTCAGCGCGCTGATCGCGCTAGGCTTCAAGCCCCAGGAGGCGAGCCGCGCCGTGGCCGCCGTGGAGGAAAAAGATTTGTCCAGCGAAGAACTCATCCGCCGCTCGCTCAAGGGCATGGTCTAGGTAGCCGCGCATGATCGAGACCGATCGCCTGATCTCGGCCGCCACTGCCGGCCCTCGCGAGCGCGAGGAGCAGCTGGACCGCGCCATCCGCCCGCTGAGTCTGTCCGACTATATCGGCCAGCCCAGCGTGCGCGAGCAGATGGAGCTGTTCATCAGCGCCGCCCGCGGCCGCAAGGAGGCCCTGGACCACACGCTGATCTTCGGCCCGCCGGGCCTGGGCAAGACCACCCTGGCGAACATCATCGCCCAGGAGATGGGCGTGGCCATCAAGAGCACTTCCGGCCCGGTGCTGGAGCGCCCGGGCGATCTCGCCGCGCTGCTGACGAATCTCGAGCCGGGCGACGTGCTCTTCGTCGACGAGATCCACCGCCTCTCGCCCATCGTCGAAGAGGTGCTGTACCCGGCGATGGAAGACTTCCAGCTCGACATCATGATCGGTGAAGGGCCGGCGGCGCGCTCCATCAAGCTCGACCTGCCGCCCTTCACCCTGGTCGGCGCCACCACTCGCGCCGGCATGCTGACCAACCCGCTGCGCGACCGCTTCGGCATCGTCCAGCGCCTGGAGTTCTACAGCGTCGACGACCTGGCGACCATCGTCGCCCGGTCGGCCGGCATCCTCGGCCTGGACATGGACCCGGCCGGCGCCTTCGAGATCGCCCGCCGCGCCCGTGGCACGCCGCGCATCGCCAACCGCCTGCTGCGCCGCGTGCGCGATTTCGCCGAGGTGCGCGCCAGCGGGGCGATCAGCAGCGAGGTGGCGGACAAGGCGCTGAACCTGCTGGACGTCGACGAACGTGGCTTCGACCACCAGGACCGGCGTCTACTGCTGACCATGATCGACAAGTTCGACGGCGGGCCGGTGGGGCTGGACAACATCGCCGCGGCCATCGGCGAAGAAAAACATACGATCGAGGACGTGCTGGAGCCCTATTTGATCCAGCAAGGCTATATCATGCGCACGCCGCGGGGACGGGTGGTCACCCGGCATGCATACCTGCATTTCGGCCTGAAGTTGCCGAAGCGGATGGGCGAGGGGGCGATGCCGGATCTTTTCTCCCCTGAAGATGGTAATTAATTGCATTTGTGGCTGATTGCCGATTGGCAAAGCCCCAACTTGGTTCTAGAGTATGCGCGCGCAACACGGGGGTCAGCCGTTCGAGCATCGATTCCGGGTCTATTACGAGGACACCGATGCAGGCGGCATCGTCTACTACGTCAACTACCTCAAGTTCATGGAGCGGGCTCGCACCGAGCGGCTGCGGGCTTTGGGCTTCGCCCAATCCCAGCTGGCAGGTGAGAACCTGCTTTTCGTCGTTCATTCGGCCGAAGCGCGCTACCACGCGCCGGCTCGCCTGGACGACGAACTGGTCGTCAGCGCCGAGGTCGAGGAGTTGAACCGTGCGAGCCTGCGGTTCCGTCAACAGGTTCGTCGAGCGTCGGATTCGGCCCTGTTATGCGAGGGCCGCTTCCTGGTGGCGTGCGTGCGGGCCGACAACCTGAAGCCCCGCGCCATCCCCGAAGCGTTGCGTGCGGCATTTGCCGGCACTCCGGACACCCTTTCAGCAGGAGAATAACGTGGAACCGAACGTCGTCGACCATACCTCCATGTGGAGCCTGATCAGCAACGCCAGTATCGTGGTGCAGCTGGTCATGCTCACCCTGGTGGCCGCCTCGGTCACTTCTTGGATCATGATCTTCCAGCGCAGCAACATGATGCGCTCGGCCAAGAAAGCCCTGGATGGCTTCGAAGAACGCTTCTGGTCGGGCATCGACCTGTCCAAGCTGTACCGCCAGGCCGGCAGCAACCCCGACCCGGACTCGGGCGTGGAGCAGATCTTCCGCGCCGGCTTCAAGGAATTCTCGCGCCTGCGCCAGCAGCCCGGCGTCGACCCGGACGCGGTGATGGAAGGCGTGGCCCGTTCCATGCGCGTGGCCATCTCCCGTGAGGAAGAGAAGCTGGAAACCAGCCTGCCGTTCCTCGCCACCGTCGGTTCCACCAGCCCGTACATCGGCCTGTTCGGCACCGTCTGGGGCATCATGAACTCCTTCCGTGGCCTGGCCGCCGTGCAGCAGGCCACCCTGGCCACCGTCGCCCCCGGCATCGCCGAGGCCCTGGTCGCCACCGCCATCGGCCTGTTCGCCGCGATCCCCGCGGTCATCGCCTATAACCGCTTCGCCGCGCGTTCGGAAATGCTGATCGGCCGCTACTACACCTTCGCCGACGAGTTCCAGGCCATCCTGCACCGCAAAGTCCACGCCAGCGACGATTGACCAGAGAGGTAAGCCGACATGGCAAGGGTCCGTCATAAACGCAAGCCGGTCGCGGAAATGAACGTGGTGCCATACATCGACGTGATGCTGGTACTGCTGGTCATTTTCATGGTGACCGCACCGATGCTGAACCAGGGGGTCAAGGTCGACCTGCCCAAGGTTTCCAGCGAAGTGCTCCCGCAGGACAACGATTCGCGGGTGCTGACCATTTCGATCAAGGCCGACAAGACCTACTACTGGAACATGGGTTCGGAAGTCGACCCCGACCAGGGCAAGGGCAGTCAGACCGCGATCAATCTCGACCAGCTGGTGAGCGCAGCCACCGGCATCATGGCCGAGAACAGCCGTCAGGGTAAGAAAGTGCAGGTCTTCGTGCGTGGCGACAAGGCTGTCGACTACGGCTCCGTCATGGCTGTCATGGGCGGTCTGCAGAAGGCCGGTGTGGGGAACGTCGGGCTGATCACCGAGGCGCCCGGAAGCTGATATGCACCAACTCGAACGCTCTCCATCGGAAAGCTACTTCTGGCCGGTCGTACTGGCGGTAGCGCTGCACGTCCTGATTTTCGCGATGCTCTTCGTCAGCTGGGCCATGACGCCCGAGCTGCCGCCTGCGCGTCCGATCGTCCAGGCCACGCTCTACCAGCTCAAGTCCAAGAGCCAGGCCACGCAGCAGACCAACCAGAAGATCGCCGGGGAGGCGAAGAAGACCTCTGCCAAGCAGTATGAGCAGGAACAGCTGGAGCAAAAGAAGGTCGAGCAGCAAGCCATAGCCGAAGCGAAAGCTGCGGAACAAAAGAAAGCCGATGAGGCTCGAAAGGCTTCGGAGGCCGAGAAAGCTGCGGAAGCAGCCAAGGCCGCCGAGGCGAAGAAGGCCGCGGACGCCGCCAAGAAGGCGGCCGAGGCCAAGGCTGCGGCGCAGAAGCAGCAGGCCGACATCGCCAAGAAGAAGGCCGAGGAAGAGGCCAAGAAGCAAGCCGAGGAAGAAGCCAAGAAACAAGCCGCGGAGGAGGCCAAGAAGAAGGCCGCCGAAGAGGCCAAGAAGAAAGCTGCGGAGCAGGCCAAGAAACTCGCCGCCGCGGAGGACGCCAAGAAGAAGGCGGCCGCCGACGCCGCGAAGAAGAAGGCTGCTGCCCAGGCTGCGGCGAAGAAGGCTCAGGAAGACAAGAAGGCCCAGGCCCTGGCCGAACTGCTGTCCGACGACACGCAGCGGCAGCAGGCCCTGGCCGACGAACAGGGCAACGAGGTGGCAGGCAACTTCGACGACCTGATCCGCTCCCGGGTATCCGAGGGCTGGTCGCGTCCGCCATCGGCCCGTAACGGCATGAGTGTTACCGTGCAGATCAACATGCTGCCCGATGGCACCATCACCAATGCGACCGTCGTCCGCTCCAGCGGCGACAAGGCGTTCGACAGTTCCGCGGTGAGCGCCGTGAGGAACGTCGGTCGCATTACTGAAATGCAGGGCCTGAGTCCCAAGGACTTCAATCCCTACCGTTCCTTCAAGATGACCTTCACGCCTGAGGACCTCACGCTGTGATCAAGATTTTCAGAGGATTGCTCGTCGCCCTGCTCTGCGTGGCAGGCGTGGCGATGGCAGATGAGAAGAACATTCTGGTGACCAGCGGCGCCGATCGCGCCGTGCCGATCGCCGTGGTGCCCTTCGGCTGGCAGGGCGGCAACGTCCTGCCCGACGACATGGCCAACATCATCGGCAACGACCTGCGCAACTCCGGCTACTTCGAGCCGATCCCGCGGCAGAACATGATCAGCCTGCCGGCCCAGGCCAGCGAGGTGATCTACCGCGACTGGCAGGCCCTGGGCGCGCAATACGTGCTGATCGGCAACATCACCCCGGCCGGCGGCCGCCTGCAGGTGCAGTACGGCCTGTTCAACGTCGCCACCCAGCAGCAGATCGTCACCGGCAGCGTCGGCGGCAGCGTCGAGCAGCTGCGCGACATGTCGCACTTCATCGCCGACCAGTCGTTCGAGAAGCTCACCGGCATCAAGGGCGCCTTCTCCACCAAGCTGCTCTACGTGACCGCCGAGCGCTTCTCCGCCGACAACACCCGCTTCACCCTGCAGCGCGCCGACTACGACGGCGCCCGCCCGGTGACCCTGCTGCAGTCGCGCGAGCCGATCCTCTCGCCGCGCTTCTCGCCGGACGGCCGGCGCATCGCCTACGTGTCCTTCGAGCAGAAGCGCCCGCGCATCTTCATGCAGTACGTGGATACCGGCCGCCGCGAGCAGTTGACCAACTTCGAAGGCCTCAACGGCGCCCCGGCGTTCTCCCCGGACGGCAACCGCCTGGCCCTGGTGCTGTCGCGCGACGGCAACCCGGAGATCTACCTGATGGACCTAGGCTCGCGCCAGCTGCGCCGCCTGACCAACAACGCGGCCATAGACACCGAACCCTTCTGGGGCAAGGACGGCTCGACGCTGTACTTCACCTCGGACCGTGGCGGCAAGCCGCAGATCTACAAGATGAATGTCAACAGCGGCGCCACCGACCGCGTGACCTTCACCGGCAACTACAACGCCAACCCGAAACTCTCGGCCGACGAGAAGACCCTGGTGATGGTCCACCGCCAGGAAGGTTTCACCAACTTCCAGATCGCCGCCCAGGACCTGCAACGCGGCAATCTGCGGGTGCTTTCGAACACCACGCTGAACGATTCGCCCACTGTTGCGCCAAATGGCACGATGCTAATATACGCCACCCGCCAGCAGGACCGGGGCGTGTTGATGCTCGCCAGTATCAACGGACGTGTTCGGTTACCGCTACCCACCGCTCAGGGCGACGTGCGCGAGCCATCCTGGTCCCCTTACCTGAACTGACGGTTGCCAACTGTTCCAAACTTATACACTGGGGTTCATTAGGAGTTACATGATGGAAATGCTGAAATTCGGCAAATTTGCCGTTATCGCCCTCGCCATGGCCGTAGCCGTAGGTTGCTCGTCCAAGAAAGGCGATGCTACTGGTGAAGGCGCCAATGGCGGCGTTGACCCGAACGCTGGCTACGGCGCCAACAGCGGTGCCGTTGACGGCAGCCTGAGCGACGAAGCCGCTCTGCGTGCGATCACCACCTTCTACTTCGAGTACGACAGCTCCGACCTGAAGCCGGAAGCCATGCGCGCTCTGGACGTACACGCCAAGGACCTGAAAGGCAGCGGCCAGCACGTCGTCCTGGAAGGCCACACCGACGAACGCGGCACCCGCGAGTACAACATGGCTCTGGGTGAGCGTCGCGCCAAGGCCGTTCAGCGTTACCTGGTACTGCAGGGCGTGTCCCCGGCTCAGCTGGAACTGGTTTCCTACGGTAAAGAGCGTCCGGTTGCCACCGGCCACGACGAACAGTCCTGGGCTCAGAACCGTCGCGTTGAGCTGAAGAAGTAAGACCCTATGCGCCTGCGACTCCTGACCTTGATGGTCTGCGGCCTGCCGCTGATGGCGGCGGCCGCGGTTCCGGTGGTGGATGGTAACGATGGCGGCTACGCCAGCGCGCCGCCCGCGGGGTACGGCACCGCAGGTGCTGATGGTGCTTATGCCGGTGGCGGGGCGGCTTCGGCCGCTCCCGTCTCCGGGCAAGCCCAGCTGTTCCTGCAACTGCAGCAGATGCAGGACGAGATCGCCCGCCTGCGTGGCACCCTCGAAGAGCAGCAGAACCAGATCCAGCAGCTGAAGCAGGAAAGCCTCGAGCGTTATCAGGACCTCGACCGCCGCCTTTCCTCCGCTCCGGCAGCACAGAACCCCTCCACCGACGGCAGCGCCGCCGGTGCGGGCGCAGCGGCCGGCGCCGCTGCCGCCCAGCAGCAACAGGCCCAGCCCGCGAGCAGCGAGCCGGGCGATCCGGCGAAAGAGAAGCTCTACTACGACGCGGCTTTCGACCTGATCAAGGCCAAGGACTTCGACAAGGCCAGCCAGGCCTTCGGCGCCTTCCTGCGCAAGTACCCCAGCAGCCAGTACGCCGGCAACGCGCAGTACTGGCTGGGCGAGGTGAACCTGGCCAAGGGCGACCTGCAGGGCGCCGGCCAGGCCTTCGCCAAGGTCAGCCAGGCCTACCCGAGCAGCCCCAAGGTTCCGGACTCGCTGTACAAGCTGGCCGACGTGGAGCGTCGCCTGGGTAACAACGACAAGGCCCGTGGCATCCTCCAGCAGGTGGTCGCCCAGTACCCGGGCAGCTCCGCCGCCCAACTGGCCCAGCGGGACCTGAAGAGCCTCAAGTAAGCCTCTTGTCGTTCATCTGAAAACGCCGTTTCTTCCAGCAGGGGAAACGGCGTTTTTCATTCCTGCCGGGCATGTCCTTCCTGTAGGCGCGAGCTTGCTCGCGAACCTTTATCCCGCGCTCCAATCCTCACCCGGAGGTTTCTGCGATTGGATTCACCGGCCACGCCGGACGCCCCGGTGGCACGAGTCCCGTAGGATGGGTTGAGCGAAGCGATACCCATCACCATGGCCCGATGGGTATCGCAAGCTCAACCCATCCTACGAAAAGCTCCTCGACGCAGACAGTTGCTCCTACGCCGCCCCACCCGCACCTTTCCCATGTAGGAGCGCGCCCTGCGCGCGATTTCGCGGGCAGGGCCCGCTCCTACAGGTTACTGTGCGACACCTATCCCACCGTAAGCGGACTTTGTCCGCGATTGGATTCACCGGCCACGCCGGACGCCCCGGTGGCACGAACAGCCCAGCCCCTACGAAAAGCGCGCCCGCCCGTTACACCTGAACGAACGACACCACGCGCCGAGCGCTGGGTTTTCCGTTAGAATCGCCGCCACCCGGAGCCGCGGAGCGGTTTCAGCTCGGCTGATGTCTGCCCGCCCGGGAATTCCCGAACGCCTGGCGTTCGTTCGATTACACCGCAACGGAGGCGGATGGCCTGTGTAGCCGTCACGCCCGTGGCTGATATGCAACAGACCCTGCGAATCACCGAGATCTTCTACTCGTTGCAGGGGGAAGCGCGCACCGTCGGATTGCCGACCGTGTTCGTGCGCCTGACCGGCTGCCCCCTGCGTTGCCAGTACTGCGACTCCGCCTACGCCTTCAGTGGCGGCGAGATCCGCAGCCTGGACAGCATCCTCGAAACCGTCGCCGGCTACCGGCCGCGCTATGTCTGCGTCACCGGCGGCGAGCCGCTGGCGCAACCCAACTGCCTGCCGCTGCTGCAGCGCCTGTGCGACGCCGGTTACTCGGTATCCCTGGAGACCAGCGGCGCGCTGGACATCTCCGCCACCGACCGCCGCGTCAGCCGGGTGCTTGACCTGAAGACCCCGGGCTCCGGCGAGGTGCGCCGCAATCGCTACGAGAACATCGCCGAGCTCACCGGCAACGACCAGGTCAAGTTCGTCCTCTGCTCCCGCGAGGACTACGACTGGGCGGTGTCCAAGCTGATCGAATACCGCCTCGACGAGCGCGCCGGCGAAGTGCTGTTCTCGCCGAGCCATCACCAGCTGGCGCCGCGCGAGCTGGCCGACTGGATAGTCGCCGACAACCTGCCGGTGCGCTTCCAGATGCAACTGCACAAGATCCTCTGGAACGACGAACCGGGCCGCTGAGGCGCGGACGGGAAGGGTAACCACATGACTCAGAAGAAAGCCGTCATCCTGCTCTCCGGCGGGCTCGACTCCGCCACCGTGGTAGCCATGGCCAAGGCCGAGGGCTACGCCTGCTACAGCATGAGCTTCGACTATGGCCAGCGCCACCGCGCCGAACTCCAGGCCGCCGAGCGCGTGGCCCGCCAGTTGGGCGTGGTCGAGCACAAGGTCATCGGTCTGAACCTCGACGGCATCGGCGGCTCGGCGCTGACCGACAGCAGCATTGCCGTGCCCGAGGCGCCCAGCGAGGGCATCCCGGTGACCTACGTGCCAGCGCGCAACACCGTATTCCTTTCCCTGGCCCTGGGCTGGGCCGAGGTGCTCGGTGCGCGGGACATCTTCATCGGCGTCAACGCCGTGGACTATTCCGGCTACCCGGACTGCCGCCCCGAGTTCGTCGAGGCCTTCGAGCGCATGGCCAACCTGGCCACCAAGGCCGGGGTGGAAGGCGATGGTTTCCGCATCCAGGCGCCGCTGCAGTTCCTCTCCAAGGCGCAGATCATCCAGGCCGGCGTGGCCCGCGGCGTGGACTACGCGCTCACCGTGAGCTGCTACCAGGCGGACGACGCAGGCCGTGCCTGCGGCAAGTGCGACAGTTGCCGCCTGCGCGCCGAAGGCTTCGCCGCGGCGGGAATTTCAGACCCTACGCGATATTTCTGAAAAATTTTTCGTAAAGGTGTTGTTTTTGCGTTAGAAATCAGTATTATACGCCTCGCGTTGGGTCGTTAGCTCAGTCGGTAGAGCAGTTGGCTTTTAACCAATTGGTCGTAGGTTCGAATCCTACACGACCCACCACTTCGCAAAGCCCCTGGCCATCGGCCAGGGGCTTTTTCTTTGCCCGCGGGAAACTCAGAACGGCCGGCTGCCGCCCAGGCTGATGCGCTTCAGGCGGCGCCGCTCGCTGGCCGGGAAGGCGTTGCGGCCGTGCAGGGTGGCCTGGTTGTCCCACCAGACGATGTCGCCGACCTGCCATTTGTGGCTGTAGATCAGCTCCGGCTTCTGCAGGTGGGCGCGCAGGCGCTCGACCAGGGCCTTGCCCTGCTGCGGCTCATGGCCGGGGATTTCCACTTCGGTGTGGACGCTGAGGTAGAGCACGCGCTTGCCGCTTTCCGGATGGGTGCGCACCAGCGGGTGCTCGGTGCCCTGGATCGGCTCGATGTCCGGGGTGCGGTAGGTGACGAAGCCGCCCGAATAGCCGTTCTTCAGGCGCACGAAGGGGTTGTAGCTGATCAGCCGCAGGTCGTCGATTTCCTTGCGCGTGGCTGCGTCCAGGCTCTGGTAGGCGAGCGCCAGGTTGGTGAACAGGGTTTCGCCGCCCTGGCTCGGCACTTCCAGCGCGTAGAGGAAGGAGCCGGAGGAGGGCAGCGGCGTCCACTGGTGGTCGATGTGCGCGGGCAGGGCGAAGTTGCCCAGTTCGCCATCGCCGGTATTGGCCACCTTGACGATGTCCGGAGCCTTGCCGTCGGTGCCGGAAGACAGCACCGGCACGTCCGCCGGCGGCTGGAACACCGCGCCGAACAGAGTGGCGAAATTCAGGTACTGCCGATCGTCCAGTTGCTGGTTCCTGAAGATGAGGATGTGGTGGTCGCGATGGGCCTGCTTGATCGCCAGGATCTGCTCGGGCGTCAGCGGCTGGCGTGCGTCCAGGCCGCGGACCTCGGCGCCCAGCGGGGCGTCGAGGGGGATGATGGCGAAGGGTTCGGGGGCGATCTTCAGGGCGGCGGATTGGCTCATGGTCTGGTGCTCCGTATGGGCTTGGGTTGCCCTCTCCCCAGCCCTCTCCCTGAAGGGAGAGGGTTAGGGAGAGGGGCTCTTGAAAGCAGGACTCAAACTTTCCTGACAGTCCGACTCCGCTGCCCATCCACCCCCACCGGCACCTCACCGGCCAGCGTCACGCGCCGCACGATGCGCGGCTGGGTGCCGTAGTCGTCCACCGCGTAGTGCTGGGTGGCGCGGTTGTCCCAGATGGCCACGTCGCCGGCCTGCCAGCGCCAGCGCACGGTGTTTTCCAGGCGGGTGACGTGGCTCTGCAGCACCGCGAAGAGATGCTGGGAGTCGTGTTGCGACAGGCCTTTCAGGCGCTTCACGAAGTGCCCCAGCAGCAGGTTGCGTTCGCCGCTGACGGGGTGCACGCGCACCACCGGGTGCTCGGTCTCGTAGACGGTGGAGGTGAACACCTTGCGGTACTGCTCCAGGCGCGCCGGGTCGGCGTTGGGCTTGGTGGCAGCGTAGTCGTATTCGTTGCTGTGCACCGCCCAGAGCTTGTCGGCCAGGGCCTTGAGTTCGTCGCTGAGGTCGTCGTAGGCGCTCGCGGTGTTGGCCCAGACGGTGTCGCCGCCGGCCTGCGGGGCCACCACGTTGCGCAGAATCGAGGCCTTCGGGTAGGCCTCGACGAAGGTCACGTCGGTGTGCCAGGAGTTGGCCCGGCGGCCTTCGGCGCCGTCCAGTTCGAGCAGGTATTCGGTGCCCTCGCGCACCGGCACCGTCGGGTGCGCCACCGGCTCGCCGAGCAGCTTGGCGAAGGCTTCCTGGCCCTGGTCGTCGAGCTGGCTCTGGCCGCGGAAGAAGATCACCTTGTGCTTCACCAGGGCGGCCTGGATGGCCTCGACCGTGGCTGCGTCCAGCTGGCCGGAAAGCGTCACACCGCGGATCTCGGCGCCGATGCGCCCGGCCACCGGGTGGATGTCGAGTTGTACGGCGGGTCGAATGGCTTGTGCTGCGTTGCTCATCTCGTATTCCTCATTGCTGTAGGTGGTACTGCAAGGGGCCGCGCGGGGCGGCGAGTGGGATCAGAAGTCGTAGCGGACCGAGGCGCCCAGGGTGCGCGGCTGGCCCACCGAGGCGGTGTAGGAGCCGTTGATGCTGGCGAAGGCGGCCAGGTAGTAGTCCTTGTCGAAGGCGTTCTTCAGCCAGACCGAGGCGTCCAGCTGGCCGTCGCCCAGGTCGTGGCGCACGCCCACGGAGAAGTTCGCCAGGCCGTAGCCGGGGATCTTCGAGAGGTCGGAGTCGTCCAGCGTGCCCTCGGCCTCGGAGCGGTACGAATAGCTGGCGTTGACGTAGGGCTCGAAGCGGTTGGCCAGCTGCCACTTGTATTCGCCGTTGAGGTTGGCGATCCATTTCGAGGCGCCGACCACGCGCTTGCCGGTGAGGTCGCAGCTGGCCGGGGCGCCGGGCTGGGTGCTGATCTCGGCCGGGCACGGGGCGTCCTTGAACGACAGGTAGCTGACGTCGTTGTAGGAGCCGTTGAAGTTCAGCGTCAGGCCGCGCAGCGGCAGGGCGGTGGCCTCCAGCTCCAGGCCGCGGGAGCGCACGCTGCCGGCGTTGGACAGCACCTGCACCAGTTGGGTGGAGCCGGCCGGCTGGTACAGGGTGGTGGCCTGGTAGCCGTGGATGCCGGTCCAGAAGATGTTGGCGTTGAGCTGCAGGCGGCGGTCGAGCAGCGTCGACTTGATCCCCAGTTCGGCATCGTTGGCGCGTTCCGGGCCGACCAGCAGCGAGTCGGCGCCGGCGCTCGGCGCGCTGGCCACCGCCAGGTTCACCCCGCCGGACTTCTCGCCGTGGGACAGCGAGGCATAGCCCAGCAGCTCGTCGCTGAACTGGTAGCTCAGGCTGAGCAGCGCCGAGGGGGCGAAGCTGTAGACGCTGAGGTCGCCGGAATCGTAGGCGCCCAGCTGGCCGTTGCGCACCACCGCGCCGGCGCCGCTCACGGGCGCACCGCCCACCGGCGCGTAGCGCTTCACCTTGGCGTCCTTCTCCTCGTAGGTGCCGCGCAGGCCGGCGGTGAAGTCGAGTTTGTCGGTGAGGTGCCAGGTACCCTGGGAGAAGAGCGCGAAGCTGTCCGTCTCGATCTTGCCGTTGGCCTTGCTGGAGGTGTCGTTCAGGGCGTTGAGGTTGGTGCCCAGCAGGTAGCTGTCGGCGAAGGGGCCGTAGTCGGTGAAGGTCTTGTTGCCCAGGTTCTGGTTGAACGCGTAGGCGCCGACCACATAGTCGAAGGCGCCGCCGGTGGGCGAGGCCAGGCGGATTTCCTGGGAGAACTGGCGGTCGCGCACCGCCACCCCGGTATTGCGGATCGCCGAGACGTTCAGCTGCTCGTCGTTGGTCGGGGTGAAGTTCCAGAAGCGGTAGGCGCTGATGGAGGTCAGGGTGAAGTCGTTGGCCAGCTTCCAGTTGGCCTCCACCGAGCTGCCGCCCTGGTGCACGCTGACGTGCTGGCGGCTGTCGATGTTGACCTTGTGCCGGTCCGGATCGGCGATCGGCGAGGCGCCGACCAGCGCGGCGCGCTGCCAGAAGCGCGGGGCGGCGCCATAGACCACCATGCTGCCGTTGCTGGAGTCCTCCTCGTTGTACTCGCTGATCCAGCGCAGGCTGAAGTCCTCGCTGGGCTTGTACAGCAGCTGGCCGCGGATGCCCTGGCGCTCGCCGCCGTTGAGCTTGTTGTCGTCGTGGATGTTGGTGATGTAGCCGTCGCTGCGCGTGCGGTAGGCGGAAACGCGCCCGGCCAGTTCGTCGGTGAGTGGCCCGGAGACGGTGCCGCGGCCCTGGAAGTAGCCTTCCTGGCCGCCGGAGACCTCCACCGTGCGCTCGGGGGTGAAGGTCGGCGCGCGGGTGCTGATGTTCAGCACGCCGGCGGTGGTGTTCTTGCCGAACAGCGTGCCTTGCGGGCCGCGCAGCAGTTCCAACTGCTCGATGTCCAGCAGGTCGAACACCGCCATGCCCGGGCGGCCCAGGTAGACGTTGTCCAGGTAGACCCCGGCGGAGCCCTCCAGGCCGTCGCTGGCCGGGTTGTTGCCGATGCCGCGCACGGCGATGCTCGACTGGCGGGCGTGGATGTAGGCGACGTTGACGCTGGGCAACACCTGCTGCAGGTCCTGCACCTTGGTGATGCGCTGGTTCTCCAGGGTGGCGCCGTCGAGCACGGTGATCGGCGTGGGCACCTTCTGCGAGTCTTCCTCGCGGCGCCGGGCGGTGACCGTGACCTTGCCCAGGGCGGTGGCCTGGGTGCTGGTGCCCTTGTCGGCGGTGCTGGCGGCCTCTGGCGTGGCGCTGGCCTCGTCCTGCTCGGCGGCCTGCAGCGGCAGCGCGCCCAGGGCCAGCAGCAGGGCCAGGGCGTAGTCGGGAGCGCCGGGCCGGGCTCGGCCGGGGCGCAGCGTGAACGGGGTTTGCAGCGAAGCACTCTGGCTCATCGTCTTTTCCTTGCATCAGGCACTGCCCGGCGGATCGCGGGCAACAGGGGGCCGCGCCATGCGGGGCATGGCGAAAACGGCTCTCTTCTAATCGGTGGGCGTCGTCCGGCGACGCCGGGGCTCAGCGGCTACAGCCGCGAGAGGGAAGCATTCGTGCCGGCAACAGGCGTGGGGCGAAAGGGTGCAAGGCCATTGGGGGCTCCTGGTCGAGGGGCATATTCTTATTTCTTAAAAGAATAAATTTAAATTTTATTCTTCGTTGACGGAATAAGAGCTTGTATTTAAAACCAGCGCATCCCCGACGGCAAATGCCTTTGTCCAATATTTTCAATGCCGGTAAAGCATCATGGATCTGCGCCAACTGCGTTACTTCATCGCCCTCACCGAACACCGCAGTTTCGTCCGCGCGGCCGATGCCATGGGCATCACCCAGCCGGCCTTCAGCCGCAGCATCCAGGGCCTGGAGCAGGAGCTGGGCTGCCAACTGGTGGACCGCGGCAGCAAGGAGCTGCGCCCCACGCCGGAAGGCCAGGTGGTGCTGCAGCATGCGTTGCGCCTGGTGCAGGGCGCGGCCAACCTGACCCAGGAAATCACCCAACTGAACAAGCTGGATGCCGGCGAGCTGCACTTCGGCTGCGGGCCGGCGCCGGCGCAGAAACTGGTGCCCGACGCGGTGGCGCGGCTGATCCGGCGGCACCCGCGGCTGCAGATCGATTTCCAGGTGGACAACTGGGAGCGCCTGTCGCGCAGCCTGCTACGCGACGAGATCGAGTTCTTCATCGCCGACATCCGCCACTTCGAGGCCGACCCCGGCTTCCAGACGCGGCCGCTGAGCCCGCGCCGGGGCTTCTTCTTCTGCCGCAGCGGGCACCCGTTGCTGGCCAAGGAGAGCCTGTCCACCAACGACCTGTTCGCCTACCCGCTGGCCTCGGCGCGGATGCCGCCGGGCATCCGCAAGCTGCTGGCCAACCTCAGCGGCAAGAGCGACCTGCAGGCGAACATCCAGTGCGAGCATCTGGGCTCGCTGGTGCGCATCGTCAGCCAGACCGACGCCATTGGCGTGGGCAGCGAGGATGGTTTACGGCATGCGCTGGCCAATGGCGAGGTGGCGCGCCTGCATCTGCGTAACCTGCCGCACAACATCGACAGCCTGCAGGCGCGCTGCGGGATCGTCAGCCGTACCGGCTACCGCCTTTCGGCGGCGGCGCGGGCGTTGATCGAGATGTTGGTGGAGTTGGATGAGGAGGAGCGGAGTGCGGTGGCGTGAAGGTTTGCGGGGAGGGGGGCGAATAACGCTCCGCGTTATCCGCCGTTTGGCCTTGGTTCCAGGCGGTGCCGGGGTTGACCTGGGCGTTATCCGCGATTGAGCTCGCAGGCTGCTACGGGCTCAATCACCGCACCTGCGCCACCGGCTGCGCCGCAGCCAGCTTGGCGGCGGCCGCCAGGTAGTCCGGCCTGGCCCAGTCGGTGGCCTTGAAGTCGCGGCGGATCAGGCCGTACTGCCTGGCCGCCTGGATCGAGGCGTCGAGCTGGCCGAGGAAGCCGGCGTCCAGTTGCGGCGACAGGGCCTCGGCCAGCGGGCGGTCCTTGTATTCGGTCTGCAGGATGATCGGCGGGTAGCCGGCCTGGTTCGACACCAGGTCGATGAAGGCCGCGTGGTTGGCTTCGGCGCCGGCCCAGGCCAGGGCCTGCAGTTCCACCTTGAGCAGGCGCTGGGTGATTTCCGGGTGGGCGTCGACGAAGGCGCCGTTGCCTACCAGCACAGCTTGCAGGGTGCCGGCGCCGCCGAGGTCGCGGGTGCTCAGGGGGATTTCCGCCAGGCCCTTCTCGCGCAGGGCGAAGAGGCCGGCCAGGCCCCAGGTGGCGTCGATCTGCTTGGCCGCCAGCGCCGCCAGGGCGGCGTTGAAGTCCAGGCTGATGACTTTCAGGTCCTTCTCGTTCAGGCCCACGCTGGCCAGGGCGTTGTCGAACGACAGTTGGCTGGCGGTGCCGCGGAAGATGCCCACGCGCTTGCCCTTGAGGTCGGCCAGGGTCTTGATCCCCGAGCCCGGCTGCACGCCCAGGTAGTGATTGACGCCGCGCCCGGTGGCGGCCAGCAGGCGGGTGTCCAGGCCGCTGGCCTTGCCGATGATGGCCGCCAGGTCGCCGAGGTAGGCGAAGTCCACCTGGCCGTTGGCGAAGGCCTCGTTGATCACCGGGCCGGCGCCCTTGAAGTAGGTCCACTTGATCTGGATGCCGTCGTTGGCGAACTCCTTCTCCAGCAGCTTGCGGGTGTAGAGCACGTCGACGAGGCCGCCGCCGGAATGGTTCTGCCCGGCGCCCACGTCGGGCACGGCGATGCGGATTTCCTTCGGCGCTTCGGCGGCGCTGGTGAACGGGGCGTAAGCGCCGAGCAGCCCGGCGAGCACCGGGGCGGCGAAGAGCGACAGCAACGGGTGGGTGAGGGCCTTCATGGCGCCTGCCTCCTGCAGGGGAATGGGAAAGGCACTAAGGCAGGTCATGGATGATTAATAAAATAATAAAAATTTATTTTTTAATAATTTTTGGAGATAAGTCAGTCCGCATCCCCGCTGCCGGGCGAATGCACGAAAGGCATAAAAAATATTCGTCGAATGCATTGGCCGCGCTGGGGAGGCTTCCCTTAAATGGGGACTCTTAGCTCATAAATGCATTGATAGATTTTTTCATATTCCAATGAAGAATATTTCTAAGGCACTCGCCTTGCCTGTGTACCCCACCGCAAGCGCCGCCGCCTCGCAGCGGCTGGCGCTGATCGCCCCGCGCTTGCTGCCCTGGCTGTTGCCGGTGGCCCTGTTCGTCCTCTGGTGGCTGGCTGCCGACCAGCACTGGATGTCGGCGCAGATACTGCCGGCGCCGTCGCTGGTCTGGCAGAGCGCCCGCGAGCTGTTCGCCGGCGAACTCTGGCAGCAGCTGTGGATCAGCCTGCAGCGGCTGTTCTGGGGCCTGCTCGCCGGCATCGCCAGCGGCGCGGCGCTGGGCGCCTGGCTGGGCTTCAGCCGCCGCGCCGAGCGCTTCGTGCTGCCGACCTTCCTGGCCCTGGCGCAGGTCCCCACGCTGGCCTGGATTCCGCTGTTCATGCTGTTCTTCGGCATCGGCGAACTGCTCAAGCTGGTGGTGCTGGTCAAGGCGGTGATAGTCCCGGTGGCGCTGCATACCCTGGTCGGTGTGCGCGATGCCCAGCCCAGGCTGCGCGAGGCCGCCGCCGTGCTGCGCCTGCCGCCGCCGCTGCTGGTGCGTCGGTTGCTGTTGCCGGCGGCGCTGCCGGCCTTCCTCACCGGCGTGCGCCTGGCCCTGGCCCAGGGTTGGACCTCGCTGCTGGCGGTGGAGCTGCTGGCCTCCAGCGAGGGCATCGGCTACCTGATGGTGCAGAGCCGCCAACTGTTCATGCTCGACGTGGTGTTCGTCTGCATCCTCGTCATCGGCCTGGTGGGCGCGGCCATGGACCAGGGCATCCAGGCCCTGGAGCGGCGCCTGGTGCACTGGCCGCAGCAGGCCGCCGGCGAGTTCCGCCGTAGTGTCCGCGGCCAGGGCTGGCAGCGCCTGCAGCCCTGGCTGCTGCCGCTGGCGCTGGTCGGCCTGTGGCAGGCGGCGAGCGTCGGCCAGTGGGTCGATCCGGCTATCCTCGCCAGCCCCGCCGCGGTGGTCGAGGCCACCTGGCGCGGCCTGCTCGACGGCAGCCTGCCGACGGCCTTGCTGGCCAGCCTGCAGCGTTCCCTGCTGGGCCTGCTGCTGGGCGGCGGCGCCGGTTTCCTGCTGGGCCTGGCGCTGGGGCTGTGGCGCCCGGCGGAGCGCCTGCTCGGCCCGTCGTTCTCGGCCCTGCGCCAGGTGGCGATCTTCGCCTGGGTGCCGCTGCTCACCGCCTGGTTCGGCCTGGGCGAGGCGGCCAAGGTGGTGTTCGTCGCCCTGGCCAGTTTCTTCCCGCTGCTGCTGGCCACCCAGCGCGGCATCGCCAGCCTGCCGGCGCAACTGGGCGAGGCCGCCCGCGTGCTGCGCCTGTCGCCCTGGCAGCGCCTGCGCCGCCTGGTCCTGCCGGGCGCGGCGCCGTCGATCTTCGCCGGCCTGCGCCTGGGCCTGATCTACGCCTGGCTGGGCACCATCGGCGCCGAGTACTTCATGCCCTCGGACGGCGGCATCGGCAGCCTGATGATCGGCGCCCAGCAGCTGTTCCGCATGGACCTGGTCAGCGCCGGGATGCTCCTGGTCGGCCTCACCGGCGCCCTGCTCGGCACCCTCGGACAACGCATCGAAGCGCGCGCCACGCGCTGGAGACACGCATGAACGCTTTCACTTCCGCGCCGCTGGTGAGCTTCCGCCAGGTCGGCAAGAGCTTCCCGGTGGACGGCCGGCAACTGGAGGCCATCCAGCGCTTCGACCTGGACATCGCCACGGGCGAGTTCATCGCCATCGTCGGCGCCAGCGGCTGCGGCAAGTCCACCCTGCTGCGCCTGCTGGTGGGCCTGGACCGCGAGTACCGCGGCGAGATCCGCATCGGCGACAAGGCCATCGACGGCATCGGCGGCGAGCGTGGCATCGTGTTCCAGGAGCACCGCCTGTTCCCCTGGCTGACGGTGGAGCAGAACGTCGCCCTGGGCCTGGTCAACGAGCCGCTGAGCGAGGAGGGCAGGGCGCGCAAGGTCGCCGACTACCTCGAACTGGTCGGCCTGTCCGCGTTCAACCGCGCCTACCCGCACCAGCTCTCCGGCGGCATGGCCCAGCGCGTGGCCATCGCCCGCGGCCTGGTGGCCAGCCCGCGCATCCTGCTGCTGGACGAACCCTTCGGCGCCCTCGACGCGCTGACCCGCCAGCAGTTGCAGGAAGAACTGCTGCGCATCCGCGAGCGCGAGCGCATCACCACCCTGCTGGTGACCCACGACGTGGAGGAGGCGCTGTTCCTGGCCGACCGCGTGGTGGTGATGGCGCCGCGCCCGGGGCGCATCAAGCGCATCGTCGAGGTGCCCCTGGCGCACCCGCGCGAGCGCGGTGGCTTCGACTTCCTGCGCCTGCGCGAGGAACTGCTGCACGAGCTGACCGGCGATGGCGACTACCTCGCGCCGCAGCCCAGGCGGGTGGAGAACCTGCCGTTCGAGTTCATCGCCTGCTGAGGCGCCTCTTCTTTTTTTCGTAGGAGCGAGGGGGACGCCTAGTTCTTGCTCGCGAACAAACGCAGTGCCATGCGGTTCGCGAGCAAGCTCGCTTCTACAGGAAACTTCCCAAACACCAACCGAGCTTCGACATGAGCAAACGCCCCAACTTCCTGGTGATAGTCGCCGACGACCTCGGCTTCTCCGACATCGGCGCCTTCGGCGGCGAGATCGCCACGCCCAACCTCGATGCCCTGGCCCACGCCGGCCTGCGCCTGACCGACTTCCACACCGCGCCGACCTGCTCGCCGACGCGCTCGATGCTGCTCACCGGCACCGACCACCACATCGCCGGCATCGGCACCATGGCCGAGGCGCTGACCCCGGAGCTGGAAGGCAAGCCCGGCTACGAGGGCTACCTCAACGACCGCGTGGTGGCGCTGCCCGAACTGCTGCGCGAGGCCGGCTACCAGACGCTGATGGCCGGCAAGTGGCACCTGGGCCTGAAGGCCGAGCAGGCGCCCCACGCGCGCGGCTTCGAGCGTTCCTTCTCGCTGCTGCCCGGCGCCGCCAACCACTACGGCTACGAGCCGCCCTACGACGAAAGCACGCCGCGCATCCTCAAGGGCACGCCGGCGCTCTACATCGAGGATGACCAGTTCGTCGAGCAGTTGCCCGAGGGCTTCTATTCCTCCGACGCCTTCGGCGACAAGCTGCTGCAGTACCTCAAGGAACGCGACCAGGCGCGGCCGTTCTTCGCCTACCTGCCGTTCTCCGCGCCGCACTGGCCGTTGCAGGCGCCCAAGGAGGTGGTGGACAAGTACCGCGGCCGCTACGACGCCGGCCCCGAGGCATTGCGTCAGGAGCGCCTGGCGCGGCTCAAGGCGCTGGGCCTGGTGGCGCACGACGTCGAGGCGCACCCGGTGGTCGCCATCAGCCGCGAGTGGGAAGCGCTGAGCGACGAGGAGCGGGCCAAGTCGGCACGGGCCATGGAGGTCTATGCGGCGATGGTCGAGCGCATGGACTGGAACATCGGCCGGGTGGTCGACTACCTGCGCCGGCAGGGCGAGCTGGACAACACCTTCGTCCTGTTCATGTCCGACAACGGCGCCGAGGGCGCGCTGCTGGAGGCCTTCCCGAAGTTCGGCCCGGACCTGCTGGGCTTCCTCGACCAGCACTACGACAACAGCCTGGAGAACATCGGCCGCGCCAACTCCTACGTCTGGTACGGCCCGCGCTGGGCCCAGGCGGCCACCGCGCCGTCGCGGCTGTTCAAGGCCTTCACCACCGAGGGCGGCATCCGCGTGCCGGCTTTCGTGCGCTATCCGCAGCTGGCGCGCCAGGGCGTGATCAGCGAGCAGTTCGCCACCGTCATGGACATCACCCCGACCCTTCTCGACCTGGCCGGCGTGCGCCACCCGGGCAAGCGCTGGCGCGGCCGCGAGGTCGCCGAGCCGCGTGGCAAGTCCTGGTTGGGCTGGCTCTCCGGCGAGACCGAACGCGCCCACGACGAGAAGACCGTGACCGGCTGGGAGCTGTTCGGCATGCGCGCCATCCGCCAGGGCGACTGGAAGGCGGTGTACATCCCCGCGCCGGTGGGGCCGGCCAGTTGGCAGCTGTACGACCTGGGCAAGGACCCGGGCGAGATCCACGACCTGGCCGAGGCCCAGCCGGGCAAGCTGGCGGAGTTGATCGAGCATTGGAAGCAGTACGTCAACGAGACCGGTGTGGTGGAGGGGGCTTCGCCGTTCCTGGTGAAGTGATGCGCTGAGCGACGAAAAAGCCCCGGGCAGTGATGCCCGGGGCTTTTGTTTTTTGCACCTCCTTTAGGCTGTTCAAAGCTTGAGCTGCGTGCTAAAAGAACCTAGAGCTGATCTAGCCGCTTGAAAAAGAAGGGAAAACCATGACCAAGTCGGAGTTGATCGAGAGAATCGTCACCCATCAGGGGCAGCTTTCCGCAAAGGATGTGGAGCTGGCGATCAAGACGATGCTTGAGCAGATGTCCCAGGCTCTGGCTACCGGCGATCGCATCGAGATCCGTGGGTTCGGCAGTTTCTCTCTGCATTACCGCGCACCGCGCGTCGGCCGGAATCCGAAGACCGGCGAATCGGTGCGTCTGGATGGTAAATTCGTTCCGCACTTCAAGCCGGGCAAGGAATTGCGCGATCGGGTGAACGAGCCCGTGTAGCCGGCTAGAGAACGATCGAGGATTTTTCATGCTTCGGCTCAAACGCTTTCTGGCCTTCCTGGCTGCCATCCTGCTCTGCGCAGTAGTGGTCGTCTTCGTCCTGGAGAACCTGCAGAAGGTTCAACTGGCCTTCCTGGGCTGGCAGACGCCGGAGTGGCCGCTGGTGGTCTTCATTACCCTGTCCTTTGTCCTGGGTGGTGTCATCGGCCTGCTGCTGAGCATTCCGTTCCGGGCGCGCACGCGCCTGCATCTCTCGGGGCTGCGTTCCGAAGTGTCGCGCTTCCGCAAGGAAAACCAGGCCCTGCGCGACCAGTCGCTGAAGACCCAGTGACACCGGGATGTCCAGCGTTGTAGCAATGTTGCTGTTCGTTTTGGCCCTGGCCGTCGGTTGGTGGCTGGGGCGTCGCTCGTTGCGCCCGGGCTCTTGGCCGGCTTCGGCTGACGAGGCGTTGCGCGAGCGGGTGCGCAACATGCACAACCTGCTCGACCGGCATTCCGACGACGCGCTGGAGCGCCTTTCCCAGGGGCTTTCGCTGAACGAGGAAACACTCGAAAGCCACGTTCATGTCGGCAACCTGTTCCGCCGCCGCGGGGATATCGAGAAGGCCATCCAGATCCACCAGGAACTGCTGGACAAGGCATCGGCCAACCCCGAGTTGTCCGCGCAGATCAGTCTCGAGCTCGCCCGTGACTACATCGCCGGCGGGTTGCTTGGCAGCGCCGAGCAACTGCTGGATGAGCTGATGCAGCGCGATGGCCAGGCCATCTCGCTGGAAGCGCTGGACGAGTTGCGTCGCATCGCCGAGCGCGAGAAGGATTGGGCGCGTGCCGTGGCGCTCGCTGCACGCCTGGTGGGGCGGCGCCCTCAGCTGAAGACGGTGTTGGCCAACTATTATTGCGAGCAGGCTCAGGAGCGCATTCGCGCGGGTGACCGCGACGGTGCCCGCGAGCTTCTCAAGGAAGCCCGGCGGGTCGACCCCCAATGCGTGCGCGCCTTGCTGATGCGCCTGGACTGTGAGCTGTGGCAGCGCAACTTCCAGGCTGCCGACGCCTCCATCACCGAGCTCTGCGCGGCCGATGCCGGCTTTCTCGGCGAGCTGCTGCCCATGCTGCGGCGCCGCGAGTGTTGTGCCGAGCCGGAAATCCTCGCCTGCCTGCGCCGTCTTGCCGAGGCGCCGGATGCATCGCCGGCGCTGCTGGCGATCCTGGCCCAGCTCGATGCGGACGGGCAGGGCTGGCGAGGCCGCTTGCTGGCCAAGGTCCAGCAGCAACCTTCCTGGCGAGGCTTGCTGGACATGCTCGGCACCCTGGGTGGCGGAAGGGCGGACCAGGAGCTGTTCACCCACATGCAGCCGATCATCCTCGGCCTGTATCGATCGATGCCGCACTATCGCTGCGGCAATTGCGGTTTCGCCGGGCGTGAACTGCACTGGCAATGTCCGGGCTGCCACGGGTGGAATACGCTCAGGCCGATCGCTGCTCCCCAGCAGTGATGCCGATGCCCGGAATCATGGATGGTGCCCTGGCGCCTTGAATCTCTAGGAGTGGTGTTGAAAGTACTTCTGACCGGTGCCACCGGTTTTGTCGGGCGGGGCATTCTCGAAACCTTTGCCGCGATACCGGGACTGCGCCTGGCGGTGGCGGTGCGTTCCCGTCTGCCTGGCGAATTTCCCGGCGTGGAGGTCCATTCCATCGATGGCCTGAACGCAACCCAGGACTGGACCTCTGCACTGGCTGGCGTGGACGTCGTGGTCCATGCCGCGGCCCGGGTGCATGTCATGCGCGAAACCGCGGGCGATCCCCTGGCCGAGTTCCGTGCGGTCAACGTCGAGGGCACCCTCAACCTGGCGCGCCAGGCCGCAGCCGCAGGGGTGCGACGTTTCATCTTCATCAGTTCGATCAAGGTGAACGGCGAGTCGACGCCGCCCGGCCGGCCATTCCGCGCCGAGGATGCGCCGGCGCCGGCCGATCCCTACGGCCAGTCGAAGCTGGAGGCGGAAAGGGCGTTGTCGCGCCTGGCCGAAGAGTGCGCGATGGAGTGGGTGGTCATCCGCCCTCCGCTCATCTACGGCCCGGGCGTGGGGGCCAACTTCGCCAGCCTGATGCGCGTGGTGCAGCGGCAGTTGCCCCTGCCGTTCGCTCGGGTGCGCAACCGGCGGAGCCTGGTGGCCAGGGACAACCTGGTCGATCTGCTGCGCGTCTGCCTGGAGCACGAGCGTGCCGCCAACCAGGTCTTCCTGGTGAGCGACGATCACGATCTTTCGAGCGCCGAACTGTGCCGTCGCCTGGCTGTGGCGCTCGGCGTACGCCCGCGGCTGTTGCCGGTGCCGGTGGCCTTGCTGCGGGGGCTGGCCGTGCTGTTCGGGCGAGGAGCCCAGGCGCAGCGCGTGCTGGGCTCGTTGCAGGTCGATATTGGCAAGACCCGCGAGCTGCTGGGCTGGCAGCCGCCGGTGAGCATCGACCAGGCGCTCGCGGAGACGGCGCGCTGGTACCGGGAGGCCCGGGCATGATCTTCCTCCTGCTGTTTCTCGCCCTGCTGCTGGCCTGGGCCGGTACCGCCGGGGTTCGCCACTATGCCCTGGCGCGCAGCGTGATGGACGTGCCCAACGAGCGCAGCTCCCACAGTGTGCCGACGCCGAGGGGCGGCGGGGTGGCGATAGTCCTGAGCTTCCTGCTGGCGCTGCTGCTGTCCTGGGGGATGGGCCTGACCGATACGCGCGCCATGCTTGCCCTGCTGCTGTCGGGGGGCTGGATAGCCCTGGTGGGATTCATCGACGACCACCGCCACGTACCGGCGCGCTGGCGCCTGCTCGGTCATTTCCTCGGCGCGGCCTTCCTGCTCTACATGCTGGGGGGGCTGCCGGCCCTGTCGTTCGCCGGCGCTCGTTGGGACCTGGGGCTATTCGGCTCGCTGCTGGCGTTGTTCTACCTGGTGTGGCTGCTGAACCTCTACAACTTCATGGACGGCATCGACGGCATCGCCAGCCTGGAGGCGATTACCGTCTGCGGCGGCGCGGCGCTCTGCTGCTGGTTGGCGGGGGCGGGGGCGGCCGCCTGGCTGCCGCTGTTGCTCGCCGCGGCCACCGCGGGGTTCCTGGCCTGGAACTACCCGCCCGCGCGGATATTCATGGGCGATGCCGGCAGCGGCTTCCTCGGCATCATGCTGGGCGGGCTCTCGCTGCAGGCGGCCTGGCAGGCGCCGCAGTTGTTCTGGTCGTGGCTGATCCTGCTGGGCGCCTTCGTGGTCGATGCCACCTGGACCTTGGCGCGGCGCTTGCTGCGCGGCGAACGGGTCCACGAAGCGCACCGCAGCCATGCCTATCAGCGGGCTTCGCGGCGTCTTGGCCAGCATCGCGCCATTAGTTTGTCGGTGGCTGCGATCAACCTGATATGGCTGTCGCCGATCGCCGTTTTCGTGGCGCTGGGCCGAATCGACGGCGTCGCCGGTCTGTTTCTTGCCTATGCTCCATTGGTGCTGGTCGTGGCATCGCTGGGCGCCGGTGGGCCTGAAAACGGCCAACCGAAGTGAACTCCATGGGAAATGGTGGTCAATGTAACGGGAGACTGCGCTCCCGGACTGGGAAGGATGAAAGGATATGCTGCGAGAGCGCCTGCTGAGGTTGCCCCGACGTTACAAGCGAATGCTGCAGGTCGTCACGGACGTGTTCTTGGTCTGGCTGGCCCTGTGGCTTTCTTTCGTGGTGCGCCTGGGCACGGATGACCTGACCTATCCCTTCCGTGTGCATGCCTGGCTGTTCATCGCCGCGCCCTTGATCGCGATACCGCTGTTCATCCGCTTCGGCATGTACCGGGCGGTCATGCGCTACCTGGGCAACGATGCGCTGATCGCCATCTGGAAGGCGGTGACCATTTCGGCCCTGGTGCTGTCGCTGGTGGTCTACTGGAACCGCTCGGTCGTCGAGGCGGTGCCGCGTTCCCTGGTGCTCAACTATTGGTGGCTGAGCCTGCTGATGGTCGGCGGCCTGCGCCTGGCCATGCGCCAGTACTTCATGGGCGACTGGTACAGCGCGATCCAGGTCGTGCCCTTCCTCAAGCAGGATGATGGCCTGATCAAGGTTGCGGTGTACGGCGCCGGCACCGCGGGTAACCAACTGGTCGCCGCGCTGCGCATGGGGCGGGTGATGCGGCCGGTGGCCTTCATCGACGACGACGACGAGATCGCCAACCGGGTGATCGCCGGCCTGCGGGTGTTCAAGCCCAAGCATATCCAGCAGATGATCGAGGAGACCGGGGCCCAGGAAATCCTCCTGGCGATTCCTTCCGCCTCGCGGGCGCGCCGTCGCGAAATCCTCGGTCTGCTCGAACCCTATCCGCTGCACGTGCGCAGCGTGCCCGGCATCATCGACCTGGCCAACGGCCGGGTGAAGGTGGATGACATCCAGGAAGTGGACATCGCCGACCTGCTGGGGCGCGACCCGGTGGCGCCGCGCAAGGAGCTGCTGGAGCACTGCATCCGCGGCCAGGCGGTGATGGTCACCGGGGCGGGCGGCTCCATCGGTTCGGAACTGTGCCGCCAGATCCTGCCTTGCGGGCCCACGGTGATGGTGCTGTTCGAACACTGCGAGTTCAATCTCTACCGCATCCACCAGGAACTGGAGCAGCGCGTCCGGCGGCAATCCCTGCCGGTGCAGCTCGTGCCCATCCTGGGCTCGGTACGCAGCGCCGAGCGGCTGCTGGAGGTGCTGGGTAGCTGGAAGATCAACACCGTCTACCACGCGGCTGCCTACAAGCATGTGCCCATCGTCGAGCACAATATTTCCGAAGGGGTGCTGAACAACGTCCTGGGGACGCTGTATGCGGCCCAGGCCTCGATCCAGGCCGGCGTGCAGAACTTCGTGCTGATCTCCACCGACAAGGCCGTGCGACCGACCAACGTCATGGGCGGGACCAAGCGCCTGGCCGAGATGATCCTCCAGGCGCTCAGTCTGGAGCCCGCGCCGGTGCTCTTCGGCGACAAGACCGGGGTCCACCATGTGAACAAGACTCGCTTCACCATGGTGCGTTTCGGCAACGTGCTGGGCTCGTCCGGCTCGGTCATCCCGCTGTTCCGCGAGCAGATCAAGCGTGGCGGCCCGGTGACCGTCACCCATCCGGCGATCACCCGCTATTTCATGACCATTCCCGAGGCTGCGCAGTTGGTGATCCAGGCGGGCTCCATGGGGCGCGGCGGCGACGTCTTCGTGCTCGACATGGGCCAGCCGGTGAAAATCCTCGAGCTGGCCCAGCGGATGATCCACCTTTCCGGGCTCAGCGTGCGCTCGGAGAGTTCGCCCCACGGCGACATCGCCATCGAGTTCAGTGGCTTGCGTCCCGGCGAGAAACTCTACGAGGAGCTGCTGATCGGCGATGAGGTAGGCGCCACCGAGCACCCGATGATCATGAAGGCGAACGAGGAAATGCTGCCTTGGGAGGCGTTCAAGACGGTGCTGGTCTCGCTGCTGAAGGCGGTGGAGCGGGGCGACTACGCCCAGGTGCGCATGCTGCTGCGCGAGACGGTCAACGGTTACTGCCCGGATGGCGATATCGTCGACCTGGTCCACCAGCAGCGCCGTATGGAGCCCTGACAGATCAAGGCCGGTGCTCGGTCGGACGCTGCCTTGTTGCAGGAGGGGCTCTTCGTCCAATCGGCGAGGAAGCCCCTGATTCATTCAAAGTGTGATTTTCCCTTCTTCCCCTTGCCCCGCTCCTGTCGCTAAAGGTGGATGGCGAGCCCGTTCTGGCTCGCCATACCCAGTGACTAAAAGGAGTTATTCATGCATAAGGCATTCGCGCTACTGCTGGTCGTGCTTTCCTCCCTTTCCCTGTCGGGCATGGCTGCCGCCGCTCCCGCGCCGGAGAAGCTGACGCCGGCGACGGTCACCGTGCACGACGAGCAGGAAGGGCTGGTCAGCCTCAACACGGCGGACGCAGAGACGCTGCAAAAGCGGCTCAAGGGGATCGGCAAGGCCAAGGCCGAAGCCATAGTGGCCTATCGGCAGGCCAATGGCCCCTTCACCAGCCTGGATCAGTTGCTGGAAGTGAAGGGCATCGGCAAGGCGATCCTGGAAAGCAACCGGGAGGCGATCAGTCTCGACTGAGGCACTCCGCGATGGAAAGGCCGGTCCGGGTGACCGGCCTTTTTTCGTTGCGCAGGCGGGATGACGCTTGACCCTGGCCAGCAGTGGGCATGGGGCGATCACCCTGGGAGGACAGGCCGAGGGTGTCTGGCGCTGGAGGCGTCCAGGCGACGAACCAGTGCTGTTCTCAGGGCAAGCAGAGAGCCTGCACCGGCGGGCTCGGGGTTGATGTCTGCGGGAGAGATGGGACGGGAGAGGCCGCTCTTGGCAGATGGCCGGCTCTCGATCTAGAATCTCCCGATATGGGAGAAGTGAGGCAGATGCGAGTTATTGCAAAGAGCACGCTGGTGAAGTTCTGGGGGATTCCTGGCCAGGAAGATACCAAGGCCCCTTTGGAGAGTTGGTACGACGCGGCGATCAATGCTGAATGGAAGACTCCGCAGGACGTGAAGAATCAATTCGGCAGCGCGAGCATCTGCGGCAACAACCGCGTGGTGTTCAACATCGGCGGCAACAAGTATCGCCTGGTTGTGGAGATGCAGTACCGCTGCGGCATCGCCTGGGTGAAGTTCATCGGCACTCATGCCCGGTACGACCAGATAGACGTGGAGACGGTGAATGAATATTAGGCCCATCCGAAACGACGAGGACCTGCGCGCGGCTTTCCAGCGCCTGGAATCCATCTTCCAGGCGGAGGAGGGCACGGCTGAGGCTGACGAAATGGAAGTGCTGGTGACGCTGATCGAGGCGTATGAGAACAAGCACTACCCGATAGGCCCGGCCGATCCCGTCGAGGCCATCAAGTTCAGCATGGAGCAGCGAGGGCTGACGCCGCGCGACCTGGAACCTTTCATCGGCAGCAGCGGCCGTGTCTCGGAGGTGCTGAATCGCAAGCGTGGCCTCAGCCTGGCGATGATCAAGCGCCTGCATGATGGCTTGAATATCCCCTATGAGAGTCTGCTGGCCGGGGCGGCCTAGGCCGGTCCCGGCGTTCCGTCATCGGCTCTGTCGAGGGCTGCTGCGGGGCGGAGGCAGTGAAGGGAGGACGGACGCACTCCCTGGCGAGAGTCTGGCGGAGCCACAAAGAAAAAGCCCCCGGCATATGCCGAGGGCTTTTTTGAATTTGGCTCCGCGACCTGGACTCGAACCAGGGACCCAATGATTAACAGTCATTTGCTCTACCGACTGAGCTATCGCGGAACAACGGGGCGTATCTTACTGATTAAAAAGGGGAAGTCAACATTCTGCCGATGACTTCCCCGATTTTTTTCAGAGCACCTGGACGATGGCGCGGGTGACGGTTTCCAGGTTGCCGTTGTTCAGCGCGGCGACGCAGATGCGGCCGGTGCCGACGGCGTAGATGCCGAACTCGTTCTTCAGGCGTTCCACCTGCTCGGCGGTCAGGCCGGAGTAGGAGAACATGCCGCGCTGCTGGGCGACGAAGCCGAAGTCGCGCTTGGCGCCCAGGGCGGCCAGTTGCTCGACCATGGCGACGCGCATGTTGCGGATGCGGCTGCGCATTTCGCCCAGTTCCTCTTCCCACAGGGCGCGCAGTTCCGGGCTGTTGAGCACGGTGGAGACGACGCTGGCGCCGTGGGTCGGCGGGTTGGAGTAGTTGGTGCGGATCACGCGCTTGACCTGGGACAGGACGCGGGCGGATTCCTCGCGGCTGTTGGTGACCACCGACAGCGCGCCGACGCGCTCGCCGTACAGCGAGAACGACTTGGAGAAGGAGCTGGAAACGAAGAAGTTCAGGCCGGACTGGGCGAACAGGCGCACCGCGGCGGCGTCTTCGTCGATGCCGTCGCCGAAGCCCTGGTAGGCGATGTCGAGGAAGGGCACGTGGCCCTTGGCCTTGAGCACGTCCAGCACCTGTTTCCAGTCGTCCAGGCTCAGGTCGACGCCGGTCGGGTTGTGGCAGCAGGCGTGCAGGACCACGATGGACTGCGAAGGCAGGGCGTTGAGGTCTTCCAGCAGGCCGGCGCGGTTCACGCCGTGGCTGGCGGCGTCGTAGTAGCGGTAGTTCTGCACCGGGAAGCCGGCGGCCTCGAACAGCGCGCGGTGGTTTTCCCAGCTCGGGTCGCTGATGGCCACGGTGGCGTTGGGCAGCAGGCGCTTGAGGAAATCGGCGCCGGTCTTCAGCGCGCCGGTGCCGCCCACGGCCTGGGTGGTGACCACGCGGCCTTCGGCCAGTAGCTCGGAGTCGGCGCCGAACAGCAGCTTCTGCACGCCCTGGTCATAGGCGGCGATGCCTTCGATCGGCAGGTAGCCGCGCGGAGCGTGTGCTTCGATGCGGGCTTTCTCCGCGGCCTGTACCGCGCGCAGCAACGGGAGGCGACCCTCTTCGTTGTAGTACACGCCAACGCCCAGGTTGATCTTGCCCGGGCGGGTATCGGCGTTGAAAGCTTCGTTCAGGCCCAGGATGGGGTCGCGGGGGGCCATTTCGACAGCGGAGAACAGACTCATTTTGGCAGCAGCTCTAAGGCGGGAGTGAAGATGCAATTGCAACCCCCCGCGCACGGCGCTGGGGGATGCGTCGACGGGCCGGTATTATATAGGCCTCTATGGCAGGCGGCGAGTTGATCGCGCATGCTTTCGCCTGGTTTGACGCCGCAGCCGCGCCCGCGTCACACCCCACAGCGAGGTTCCCATGTCGACATTCCAACTGGATTCGCGCTTCAAGCCGGCGGGCGACCAGCCCGAGGCGATCCGACAGATGGTCGAGGGCCTGGAAGCGGGCCTTTCGCACCAGACGCTGCTGGGGGTGACCGGCTCCGGCAAGACCTTCAGCATCGCCAACGTCATCGCCCAGGTGCAGCGCCCGACCATGGTCCTGGCGCCGAACAAGACCCTGGCCGCGCAGCTCTACGGCGAGTTCAAGACCTTCTTCCCGCACAACGCGGTGGAATACTTCGTCTCCTACTACGACTACTACCAGCCGGAGGCCTACGTCCCGTCCTCCGACACCTATATCGAGAAGGATTCCTCGATCAACGACCACATCGAGCAGATGCGCCTGTCGGCGACCAAGGCCCTGCTGGAGCGCGAGGACGCCATCATCGTCTGCACCGTGTCGTCCATCTACGGCCTGGGCGACCCGGCGTCCTACCTGAAGATGGTCCTGCACCTGGACCGCGGCGACCGCATGGACCAGCGCGAGCTGCTGCGCCGCCTGACCAGCCTGCAGTACACCCGCAACGACATGGATTTCGCTCGCGCCAGCTTCCGCGTGCGCGGCGACGTGATCGACATCTTCCCGGCGGAATCCGAGCTGGAGGCCATCCGCGTCGAGCTGTTCGACGACGAGGTGGAAAGCATCTCCGCCTTCGACCCGCTGACCGGCGAGGTGATCCGCAAGCTGCCGCGCTTCACTTTCTACCCCAAGAGTCACTACGTGACGCCGCGGGAAACCCTGATGCAGGCGGTGGAGCAGATCAAGGAAGAACTCAAAGTGCGCCTGGACTACCTGCGCACCAACAACAAACTGGTGGAGGCCCAGCGCCTGGAGCAGCGCACCCGCTTCGACCTGGAGATGATCCTCGAGCTGGGCTACTGCAACGGCATCGAGAACTACTCGCGCTACCTCTCCGGGCGCGGCCCCGGCGAGCCGCCGCCGACCCTCTACGACTACCTGCCGGCCAACTCGCTGCTGGTGATCGACGAGTCCCACGTCAGCGTTCCCCAGGTCGGCGCCATGTACAAGGGCGACCGTTCGCGCAAGGAAACCCTGGTGGAATACGGCTTCCGCCTGCCCTCGGCGCTGGACAACCGGCCGCTGCGCTTCGAGGAGTGGGAGGCGATCAGCCCGCAGACCATCTTCGTCTCGGCGACGCCCGGCCCCTATGAAGAGCAGCACGCCGGGCGGGTGATCGAGCAGGTGGTGCGGCCCACGGGCCTGGTCGACCCGCAGATCGAAGTGCGCCCGGCCTCCACCCAGGTGGACGACCTGCTCTCGGAAATCCGCCTGCGCGTGGCCAGCGAGGAGCGCGTGCTGGTCACCACCCTGACCAAGCGCATGGCCGAGGACCTCACCGACTACCTGGGCGACCACGACGTGCGCGTGCGCTACCTGCACTCGGACATCGACACCGTCGAGCGCATGGAGATCATCCGCGACCTGCGCACCGGCGCCTTCGACGTGCTGGTGGGCATCAACCTGCTGCGCGAGGGCCTGGACATGCCCGAGGTGTCCCTGGTGGCCATCCTCGACGCCGACAAGGAAGGCTTCCTGCGTTCCGAGCGCTCGCTGATCCAGACCATCGGCCGCGCCGCGCGCAACCTCAACGGCAAGGCGATCCTCTACGCCGACAACGTCACCGGCTCGATGCAGCGCGCCATGGACGAGACCGAGCGGCGGCGCAACAAGCAGATCGCCTTCAACGAGCAGCACGGCATCGTGCCCAAGGGCGTGAAGAAGGACATCAAAGACATCCTCGAGGGCGCCAGCGTGCCGGGCGCCAAGGGCAAGCGCCGCGGCGTGGCCAAGGTGGCGGAGGAGAGCGGGCGCTACGAGGGCGAACTGCGCTCGCCGAACGAGATCGGCAAGCGTATCCGCCAGCTCGAAGAGAAGATGTACCAGCTGGCCCGGGACCTGGAGTTCGAAGCCGCCGCCGCGGTGCGCGACGAAATCCACAAGCTGCGCGAACGGCTGGTGGAGGTCGGCTGACCTCCACCGCAGTGCTCAGTGCGCGCCGGCTCCGGCTCCAGCCTGGGCGCCCAGGCCCGCGGGCAGGGGGCGCGTCAGCAGGGCGGCCAGCATGCTCACGGCAAGGACGATGCCGATGGCGTGGAATGCATCGTTGTAGGCCATGATCGCCGCCTGCTGGTGGACGATCACGCTCACTTCGCCCAGCGCCGCCTGCTGGCTGCCCAGTTGCGCGGCCAGTTGGGCCAGGCGCTCTTCCACCGCGCCATTCATCGGCACCACCGCTTCGCGCAGGTAGTCGTAGTAGACCTTGGCGCGGCTATCCAGCAGCGTCGCCAGCAGGGCGATGCCGATGGCGCCGCCGAGGTTGCGCAGGATGTTGAACAGGCTGGAGGCGGAGCCGGCGTCCTGCGGCTGCAGGTAGGCGGTGGCGATCAGCGAGATGGTCACCATCACCATCGGCTGGCCGAGGGCGCGCAGCAGCTGGATCTGGTTGAACTGCGGACCGGCGAAGTCCGGGTTGAGCACCCCGGAGCTGAAGCTGGCCAGGCCGAACAGGCCGAAGCCCAGGGCGCACAGCAGGCGCGGCTCGATGATCTTCATCAGCTTGGGGATCAGCGGGATGAGGAACAGCTGCGGCACGCCCATCCACATGATCACCTCGCCGATCTGCATGGCGTTGTAGCCTTGGATCTGCGCCAGGTACAGCGGCAACACGTAGATCGAACCGTACAGCCCCATGCCCAGGCCGATGCTGGAGATGCTCGCCAGGCCGAAGTTGCGGTTGCGCAGGATGCCCAGGTTGATCAGCGGGTTGGGCCGCGAGGTCTGCAGGATGACGAAGAGGATCAGGCTGACCAGGGCGATGCTGCCCAGGGCGACGATCAGGTTCGACTCCAGCCAGTCCTTGCGGTGGCCTTCCTCGAGGAACACCTGCAGGCAGCCCAGGCCGATGGCCATGGTGACGATGCCGGCGTAGTCGGTGCTCTTGAGCAGTTCCCAGTGCGGTGGCTTCTTCTCCAGGCCGTAGAGCAGCCCGGCGATCATCAGCAGCCCCGGCGGGATGTTGATGTAGAAGATGTATTCCCAGCCGAAGTTCTCGGTCAGCCAGCCGCCCAGGGTGGGTCCGATGGACGGCGCGAAGGTGGCGGTGATGGCGAACAGCGCCATGCCCTTGGGCCGGTGGTGCTCCGGCAGCTTGAGCAGGCTCAGGGTGAAGGCCAGGGGGATGAGCGCGCCGCCGGTGAAACCCTGCATGGCGCGGAACACGATCATGCTCTCCAGGTTCCAGGCGAAGGAGCACAGCAGCGAGGAGAACAGGAAACCGATCGACACCATCACCGCCAGGCGCCGCGCCGACAGCAGCTGTACCAGCCAGGCGGTGAGCGGGATCATGATGATCTCGGCCACCAGATAGGAGGTGGAGATCCACGAACCTTCCTCCAGGGTCGCGGCCAGCGCGCCCTGGATGTCCTTCAGCGAGGAGTTGGTGATCTGGATGTCCAGCACCGCCATGAAGGCGCCGAGCATCGCCGAGAGCACGGCGATCCAGTCGCGCCGGGTGGGCTCCCCGGCGGGGCGGACGAGGACGTCAGCGCTCACCGAGCTGCACCTCGGCCTCGACCGACATGCCCGGGCGGATCAGGCCCTTGAGCGGGTTGTCGGCGGCGAAGGTGATCTTCACCGGGATGCGTTGCACCACCTTGGTGAAGTTGCCGGTGGCGTTGTCCGGCGGCAGCAGGCTGAACTGGGCGCCGGAGGCGGCGAAGAGGCTGTCCACGCAGCCTTCGATGGGGGTGTCGGGGAAACTGTCGAGGACCAGCCGGGCCTTCTGCCCGGGGCGCATGTGGCCGACCTGGGTTTCCTTGAAGTTGGCCTGCACCCAGATGCCTTCGTCGGGCACCAGCGCCAGCAGCTGGCTGCCGACCTGCACATACTGGCCCACCCGCGCGCTGCGCTGGCCGACCAGGCCGGCGACGGGCGCGCGGATCTCGGTGCGCGCCAGGTTGATCTCGGCCTGGGCGATCTCCGCCCGGGAGGCGTCGATCTGCGCCTGCAGGCGCTTGATGTCGGCGTTCAGGGCGTCTATCTGGATGCGCTGGGCCTGCAGGTCGGCCTGGGCCTTGGCCACCTGCGAGCGGGCCACGTGGGAGTCGGCGGTCAGGGTGGTGACGCGCTCCTCGGAAACGTAGCCGGGCTTGCGCAGGGTCTGGGCGCGGTTGAGGTCGATCTGGGTACGGCCGAAGGTGGCCTGGGTGGCGTTCAGGTCGGCCTCGCTGGCGGCGATCATGCTGCCCTGGCCCTTGAGCTTGCTGCGCGCCTGGGCCAACTCCGCCTCGTGGGTGGCGAGGGCTGCTTTGGCGCGGTCCAGGGCCAGGCGGAAGTCGGCATCCTCCAGCTTGACCAGCAACTGGCCTTTTTCCACGTGCTGGTTGTCGGTGACCAGCACCTGGTCGATGCGCGCGCCCAACTGGCTGGCGATGCGGGTGATCTCGCCCTGGACGTAGGCGTTGTCGGTGGTTTCCTGGAAGCGGCCGATGAAGTACCAGCGGCCCAGGAACGCCAGGGCGACCAGGCAGAAAATGACGAAGAAGATGCTCAGGCGGCGTTTCAATTGTGCGGGCATGATAAACGAGCGTTTGTTTGGCAGAATTTTTCCCGGCAATGTAACAGTGTTCCCGGCCGGGGCGCAGTCGCTACAATTCGGAAACTTTGTTGTTTATAAGGAACAATAATGGGGCTGGATGATGCGCTGATCTTCACCCGGGTCGTGGAGTTCCACAGTTTCACCCAGGCCGCCCACAGCCTGGGCATGCAGAAGTCCACGGTCAGCCGGCGCATCGCGCTGCTGGAAGAGCGCCTGGGCGTGCGTCTGCTCAACCGCACCACGCGCAAGCTGCGCCTGACCGAGGTGGGGCAGGCCTACTACGACCGCTGCCGGCAGATCATGCTCGACTTCGCCGAGGCCGAGCAGGCGGTGATGCAATTGCAGCAGGAGCCTTCGGGCCTGCTGCGGATCACCGCGCCCATCGAGTTCGGCCAGCTGTACCTGGCTGAAGTGCTCGGCGATTTCATGCGTCTTTATCCGCAGATCACCGCGGAAGTGGAGCTCAGCTCGCGCACCGTCGATCCGCTGGAGGAGGGCGTGGACATCGCCATCACCGTCGGCCAGCCGGAGGACTCGACGCTGATCGCCCGCCGCCTGCTGGTGACCAGCCGCTGCCTGTGCGCCAGCCCCGGCTACCTGCAGCAACACGGGCGGCCGCTGCACGTCGAGGACCTGGCGCGGCACCGCGCGGTGCTGCTGGCGCAGGACTCGCAACGCTACTGGCCGCTGCTGAACGAGAGCGTGCCCTGCCTGCGCGTGCTGTCCTGCAACAACATCTCCTTCGCCCGCGAGGCGGTGCTGGCCGGGGCGGGCATCGCCTCGCTGCCGGAGCTGATCGTCGATGTGGCGCTGGAAAGCGGCCGCCTGGAGCGCCTGTTGCCGGAGGTGCAGCTGCCCATCGGCGAACTCTATGCGGTCTATCCCTCGCGGCGCTTCCAGGCAATGAAGGTGAAGACCTTCCTCGACTACCTGATCCACCGCCTGCCCATCGACGAAGCCCATCGGCTGGAGCCGGGGGCGGCGCGCCTGATAACATCGCACCCATGAATGCGGGCCGCGGTCCGCATCTTTCATTCCGGTTTTCACGAGAGCTTTCATGACCACTGTCCGCACCCGCATCGCGCCGTCCCCCACCGGCGACCCGCACGTCGGCACCGCCTACATCGCGCTGTTCAACCTGTGCTTCGCCCGCCAGCACGGCGGCAAGTTCATCCTGCGCATCGAGGACACCGACCAGGTGCGTTCCACCCGCGAGTCGGAACAGCAGATCTTCGACGCCCTGCGCTGGCTGGGCATCGAGTGGGACGAAGGCCCGGACGTCGGCGGCCCGCACGGCCCGTACCGGCAGAGCGAACGTGGCGCCATCTACAAGCGGTACAGCGACGAGCTGGTGGAGAAGGGCCATGCCTTCCCCTGCTTCTGCTCCGCCGAGCGCCTGGACGCCATCCGCGCCGAACAGCAGGCGCGCAAGGAAACCCCGCGCTACGACGGCCACTGCATGCACCTGCCCAAAGAAGAGTCGCAGCGCCGCATCGCCGCCGGCGAATCCCACGTGGTGCGCATGAAGGTGCCGACCGAAGGCGTCTGCGTGGTTCCGGACATGCTCCGCGGCGACGTCGAGATCCCGTGGGACCGCATGGACATGCAGGTGCTGATGAAGGCCGACGGCCTGCCCACCTACTTCCTGGCCAACGTGGTCGACGACCACCTGATGGGCATCACCCACGTGCTGCGCGGCGAAGAATGGCTGCCCTCGGCGCCCAAGCTGATCAAGCTGTACGAGTACTTCGGCTGGGAGCAGCCGGTGCTCTGCTACATGCCGCTGCTGCGCAACCCGGACAAGAGCAAGCTGTCCAAGCGCAAGAACCCCACCTCCATCACCTTCTACGAGCGCATGGGCTTCCTGCCCCAGGCGCTGCTGAACTACCTGGGCCGCATGGGCTGGTCGATGCCCGACGAGCGCGAGAAGTTCAGCCTGGCGGAGATGATCGAGCACTTCGACCTGTCCCGCGTGTCCCTCGGCGGGCCGATCTTCGACATGGAGAAGCTGTCCTGGCTGAACGGCCAGTGGATCCGCGAGCAGTCGGTGGAGGAGTTCGCCCGCGAAGTGCAGAAATGGGCGCTCAACCCCGAGTACCTGATGAAGATCGCCCCCCACGTCCAGGGCCGGGTGGAGAACTTCAGCCAGATCGCCCCGCTGGCCGGCTTCTTCTTCAGCGGCGGCGTGCCGCTGGACGCCAAACTGTTCGAGCACAAGAAGCTCGACGCCACCCAGGTGCGCCAGGTCCTGCAACTGGTGCTGTGGAAGCTCGAAGCGCTGCGCCAGTGGGAGAAGGAGCGCATCACCGCGACCATCCAGGCCGTCGCCGAACACCTGGGCCTGAAGCTGCGCGACGTCATGCCGCTGATGTTCCCGGCCATCACCGGGCACGCCAGCTCGGTGTCGGTGCTCGACGCCATGGAAATCCTCGGCGCCGACCTGTCGCGCTATCGCCTGCGCCAGGCCCTGGAACTGCTGGGCGGGGCGTCGAAGAAGGAAGCCAAGGAGTGGGAGAAGATCCGCGACGCCATCGCCGGCTGACGGATCCCGCCTGACAAAAGGCCGGCCGCCTCCGGGCGCCCGGCCTTTTTCATGTCCATAATCCCTGGGGCCGGGCCGCGGCTTAAGGGGCCGAAGGTGCGGCGCAGGGGAGGGGAAGCTGGGCTCCTTTGCTAAGTGATTGTTCTTTGGGAGAAAAAATTTAAAAAAGTCGAAAATTCTTGTTGACAGGGTTACCTCCCGCCCCTAAGATGCGCCCCGTTCCAGCGACGAACTGAACGACAGAGCGAAGCGGAACGGTAGATGTAGCGGTACTTTGGGGCTATAGCTCAGCTGGGAGAGCGCTTGCATGGCATGCAAGAGGTCGACGGTTCGATCCCGTCTAGCTCCACCAAATTACCAGTAGGTTTCGCCGCTTCGGGGCGGAGCCGAAAATCGAAGGTTTGCGTCCCCTTCGTCTAGTGGCCTAGGACACCGCCCTTTCACGGCGGTAACAGGGGTTCGAGTCCCCTAGGGGACGCCACTTATTCCAGCGACGATGCGTTCGCGTCGTCCGCCAGAGTCATCTGGGGCTATAGCTCAGCTGGGAGAGCGCTTGCATGGCATGCAAGAGGTCGACGGTTCGATCCCGTCTAGCTCCACCAAATCGCCAGAGTCCGCCAAGCGCGGATTTCCTCGAAGGTTACGTCCCCTTCGTCTAGTGGCCTAGGACACCGCCCTTTCACGGCGGTAACAGGGGTTCGAGTCCCCTAGGGGACGCCAATTTTCCCGCTCTGCGGGGCCTATAGGGCCACTCAATTTTCGAGTGGCCTTTTGTTTTTTCCCCTTTCGAAAATCTTCTTGCCCGACCGACGGTCGTCTTCGCCGCTTGCCGATTTTTATTATGAGCATAATATTTCACTCATAATATTTTGGAGCGCGCCATGAGCCAGAAGACCGGCAGCAATGAAAAAGGCCTGGGCGAGAAGAAGGCTCAGACCCGTGAACGCATTCTTTGCGCGGCCGCCGACGCCCTGGTCCGCCGCGGCCCGCTGGAGCCCAGCGTGGCCGAGGTGATGGGCGCCGCCGGGCTGACCGTCGGCGGCTTCTATGCGCATTTCCAGAGCAAGGATGCGCTGATGCTGGAAGCCTTCCGTCACCTGCTGTCCTCGCGCCGGGCCAAGCTCAAGCACTTCGACGCGGACATGCCGTTCAGCGAGCGCCGGCAACTGGTCGCGGCCTTCTACCTGTCGCGCAGGCACCGCGACAGCGAGGAGCCGGGCTGCCCCATCCCCAGTTCCCTGGGCGACATGGCGCAACTGCCGGAGAGCTTCCACGAAGCCCTGGCCGAACACCTCGAACTCATGGTCGCCGAGCTGGCCGAGCGTCCCGAGGACGCCGACACCGTGCTCGCCGACATCGCCCTGATGGTGGGCGGACTGGCACTGGCGCGGGCCCTGGGCCCGAGCGACCTGTCCGACCGTGTCCTGCGTGCCGCCAAGAAAGCGGTGGATTGAGACCTCGAAGGAGGGCCTGGCAATGAGCAGCTTGACCTGGATCCGTGGCGTCAACGCCACCCTGGGGCGTGTGGCGCCGGAATGGGCGGCGCGACGCACGCGTGAAGTCTTCATGACGCCGCGGGCGCTGCAGCCGCGCGACTGGGAGTTGCCGCTGCTGGCCAGTTCCGAGCGCATCACCCTGCGCTTCGGTCTCTCCGCGCTGCGCTGGGGCGAGGGGCCGGCGGTGCTGCTGATGCACGGTTGGGAAGGGCGGCCGACGCAGTTCGCCCACCTGATCCGCGAACTGGTCGGCGCCGGCTACGCCGTGGTGGCGCTGGATGGCCCGGCCCATGGCCGTTCGCCGGGGCGTGAGGCCCATCCGCTACTGTTCGCCCGCGCACTGCTGGAGGCCGCCAGCGAGTTACCGCCGCTGCGCGCGGTGATCGGCCATTCCATGGGCGGCGCCAGCGCCCTGCTGGCGACGCAGATGGGGCTGCGCACCGAGGCGCTGGTCAGCATTGCCGCGCCGAGCCGGGTCATCTCCGTGCTGCGCCGCTTCGCCGGCTTCATGGGACTGCCGGCCGAGGCGAGGCACCGCTTCATCCGTCAGGTCGAGGCTTACACCGGCATGCCGGCGGCGCAACTGGACGTCAGCCGCTACACGCTGAATATGCCCGGGCTGGTGGTGCACGCCGAGGACGACCCGCAAGTGCCTGTGGCGGATGCGCAGGACATCCATGCGGCCTGGCCGCGCAGCCGCCTGTTGCGCCTGGAAGGCGGCGGCCATCAGCGCGTGCTGGCCGATCCGCGCCTGAGCGACGCCGTGCTGGCGCTGCTGGAAGGCCAGGAAGAGCAGTATCTGCTGCCCATGGCGCTGGCCTCCTGACGACAGGGGAGGGGCGGGACGCCGCCGAGCCCTGTAAACTGCCGGCTTCGATCATGCGGCCGGGTCCCGGACCCGGCCCCGGACTGGAGCAAGCGCATGGCCTGGGACCTGCCCGACCCCTTCGTCATCGACATCAGCGTGAACGCCGAGGACATCGACGGCCTCGGCCACGCCAACAACGCCGTCTACGTCAGCTGGCTGGAGCGCTGCGCCTGGCGCCATTCGCAGCGCCTGGGCCTGGACCTGGCCGAATACCGCCGGCTCGACCGCGCCATGGCGGTGGTGCGCCACGAAATCGACTACCTCGCCGCCGCCTACGAGGGCGAGGAACTGCAGATGGCCACCTGGATCGTCGAGTCCGACCAGAAGCTGCGCATGGACCGCCGCTTCCAGCTGGTGCGCCCGGCCGACGGCGTGACCCTGCTGCGCGCCCGCACCACCTTCGTCTGCATCGAACTGTCCAGCGGCCGGCCCAAGCGCATGCCGGTGGAGTTCATCGAAGGCTACGGCCGCGCGCTGCTCGGCGCCGCGCCGGCCTGACGGCACTTTGCGCGGGCGGCGAGTCCCCCTAGAATTCGCCGCCTTCGACAGTAAAGGTTCCCCGCCGTGCAAATTGCCCTGGCCCCGATGGAGGGGCTGGTCGACGAAATCCTCCGCGACGTGCTGACCCGCGTCGGCGGCATCGACTGGTGCGTCACCGAGTTCATCCGCGTCACCGATCGCCTGCATCCGCTGGCCACCTACGAGAAGCTGGCGCCGGAGCTGCTGCACGGCAGCCGCACCCGCGCCGGCACGCCGATGCGCGTGCAGTTCCTCGGTTCCGACCCGCAGTGCCTGGCGGAAAACGCCGCCTACGCCTGCGAACTGGGCGCCCCGGTGATCGACCTGAACTTCGGCTGCCCGGCGAAGACGGTGAACAAGTCCCGCGGCGGGGCCGTGCTGCTCAAGGAGCCGGAGCTGATGTTCGCCATCGTCGAAGCCGTGCGCCGCGCGGTGCCGGCGCAGATCCCGGTGACCTCGAAGATGCGCCTGGGCTACGAGTCCCCGGACGGCGCGCTGGATTGCGCCCGCGCCCTGGCCGACGGCGGTTCCGCCCACGTGGTGGTCCACGCGCGGACCAAGACTGACGGCTACAAGCCGCCGGCGCACTGGGAGTGGGTGGCGAAGGTGGCGGACGCAGTGAAGGTGCCGGTGTTCGCCAATGGCGAGGTCTGGAGCCTCGACGACTACCTGCGCTGCCGCGCCATCAGCGGCGTCGACGACATCATGCTGGGCCGCGGCCTGGTCTCGCGCCCCGATCTGGCCCGGCAGATAGCCGCCTGGCGCGAGGGCAGGGAAGTGCAGCCGATGCCCTGGCACGAAGTGCGCGTGCTGCTCGACGACTTCTGGCGCCAGGCCCGGCGCAAGCTGGCGCCGCGCTACGCGCCGGGGCGCCTGAAGCAGTGGCTGGGCATGCTCACCCGCAGCTACCCCGAGGCGGTAGAGCTGTTCGCGCAGATCCGCCGCGAGAGCGACTGCGAGCTGATCGACCGGTTGCTGCAGGTCGAGGTGGAAGAAGCCGCGTAGGATGGATTGCGCCGGTGCTCTTCGTAAGCGGGCCCTGCCCGCGATTTCGCGCGCAGGGCGCGCTCCTACATGGAATGGTGCGGGTGGGGCGGCGTAGGAGCGGATCCTATCCGCGAATCGTGCCGGTGGTTCCGGCTATCGCGGACAAGGTCCGCTACGCTGTCCCGCCCACGTCATTCCCATGTAGGTGCGGGGGGAAATGCGGTGCCTCACGGAGCGTGTAGGGGCACGGAATCGAGCGAGCAGGCCTGCGGCCCCCTCACCCTAACCCTCTCCCGGAGGGAGAGGGAACCGTTCGGAGTCCGTTGATGTTTCGGCGTTAGCCGGCTAGCACAGGGGCGCCGGCTGAAACCAGGCCTCTTCTCGGCACGGACTAGCTCCCTCTGGAGGGAGAGGGGACCGTTCGGAGTGCATTGGTGTTTCGGTGTTAGCCGGTTAGCACAGGGATCGCCGGCTGAAACCAGGCCTCCTCGCGGCACGGGCTAACTCCCTCTGGAGGGAGAGGGGACCGTTCGGAGTGCATTGGTGTTTCGGCATTGGCCGGCTAGCACAGGGATCGCCGGCTGAAACCAGGCCTCCTCTCGGCACGGACTAGCCCCCTCTCCCTCCGGGAGAGGGCTGGGGTGAGGGGAAAGCCCGAGCGCCGATGTCATCCCCCCCTGTAGGAGCGCGCCCTGCGCGCGAATCGCAGGCAGGGCCCGCCTACAGTTCGCCGTGAGGCATGACGTTTACCCGCCCTACCGCCCGCCACTGACATCGACGAATGTCCCGGTGCTGTAGCTCGACTCCTCCCCGGCCAGGAACAGGATCGCCCGCGCCACTTCCTCCGGTTCCCCGCCACGGCCCAGCGGAATGGCGCTCTTCAGCCGCTCCACGCGCCCCGGCTCGCCGCCGCTGGCGTGGATTTCCGTGTCGATCAGCCCCGGCCGCACGGCGTTGACGCGGATGCCTTCGGCCGCCACTTCCTTGGCCAGGCCGATGGTCATGCTGTCGATGGCGCCCTTGGCCGCGGCGTAGTCGATGTATTCGTTGGGCGAGCCCAGGCGCGAGGCCATGGACGACACATTGACGATGCTGCCGCCCGCTCCGCCATGGGATTTCGCCATGCGCCGCACCGCCTCGCGGGCGCAGAGGAAGCTGCCGGTGACGTTGACCGCGAACACCCGCTGCAGGCGCGCCGCGTCCATGTCTTCCAGGCGCATCTGGCGTTCCAGCATGCCGGCGTTGTTCACCAGCACGTCGAGGCGGCCGAAGGCCTGGTCCAGTTCCCGGAACAGCTTCACCACTTCCTCTTCGCAGGCGACGTCCGCGGCGAAGGCCTCGGCCTGGCCACCGGCGTCGCGGATGCGCCGTACCAGCCCGTCGGCCGCTTCGCGCTGGCGGCGGTAGTTGATGGCGACGGCATAGCCGAGTTCGGCGGCGAGCAGCGCGGTGGCGGCCCCTATGCCGCGGCTGGCGCCGGTGATCAGCATGACTTTGCGCATGTGGCTGTTCCTTCGACGAGTGGTCTTGAAAGGCTGCGAGGCGACCCTATCTGTATCCGTGCGGGAGGCCGAAACCGGGTCCCGCTTCTGGAGTCCTGCAGACAGGCTCCACCAATGACCTTGCTGATTATTCAGGAGATTCGCCATGAGCAACGTACTTTCTCTTGCCCCGCTGTTCCGCCAGTCGATCGGCTTCGATCGTTTCAACGACCTCTTCGAATCGGCGTTGCGCAGCGAGAACGGCAGTTCCTACCCGCCCTACAACGTCGAGAAGCACGGTGACGACCAGTACCGCATCGTCGTCGCCGCCGCCGGCCTGCTGGAGGAAGACCTGGAGCTGCAAGTGGAGCGCGATGTGCTGACCGTCAGTGGCGGCAAGCGCGAGAAAGCTGCCAGCGACGTCACCTACCTGCACCAGGGCATCGCCCAGCGCGCCTTCAAGCTGTCCTTCCGCCTCGCCGACCACATCGAGGTCCGCGGCGCATCGCTGAAGAACGGCCTGCTGAGCATCGAACTGGTACGCATCGTTCCGGAAGAGGCCAAGCCCAAGCGGATCGCCATCAACGGCCAGCGCCCGGCCATCGAGGGCTGAGCGGCTCCAGCGGTCGCTGAATGAAAAACGCCCGCCTGATCCAGGCGGGCGTTTTTCTTTGCGCGGAGAAACTCAGCCGCGTTGCGTTTCGCCCAGCGCGGCGCCGCGGTCGCGCCACCAGGTGACGACGATGGCCAGCATCAGCACGAAGCCCAGGTAGCCCATGGCCGGATAGACCATGCCCACCAGCTTGACGAAGCCGAATTGGCTGCCGACGAAGGCCAGGATCACGGCGGCCACGGTGCACAGGCGGAACGGCAGGCCGTAGGCCGCGCAGCGCGCGACCAGGGCGTAGGTCAGGCCGGTGGTGGTGCAGTACAGCTTGACCAGCAGTAGCGCCAGCATCACGTCGCCGAACCAGGGCGCGATGTTGTTGCTCAGCAGCAGGGTGGGGATGGCGCTGCCGCCGATGACGTCGATCTGCACCAGCATCACCAGGGCCATGACCAGGATCAGCAGGCCCACGCCGGCGCCGCCGAGCAGGCCGCCGAGGCCGGCCTGGCGCAGGTTCGCCACGCTGCTGCCCATCACCACCAGCACCGCCGCGGTGGCGGCGATGTTGTAGGAGACGTAGAGGAAGGCGCTGAGCAGCCAGTTGGGCGCCGGGTGCGGCATGGCGAGGGCGATCTGCTCCAGCTCCGCCAGCGGCTTCTCGACGTGGCTCAGCGCGTAGACGGCGATGATCGCCACGATCAGCATCAGCACCGGGGTGATCAGGCTCATCAGGGTGATCACCCGTTTCAGCCCCAGGCACACGGTGATGATCGTCAGCATGCCGAGGACCACGCCGCCGATGGAATGGCCGATGCCCAGTTGCTGCTCGAACGACGAGCTGGCGCCGGCGAGCATCACCACCACGGTGCCGAACAGGAAGAAGGTGAGCATCAGGTCGACGACCCGGCCCAGGTGGCGGCCGCAGATGTACTCCATGGCCTCCTTGTGCGACTGGGTCTGCAGGCGGCTGCCGATCTGGTAGAGGTTCATGACCAGGAAGGCGAACAGCGCCAGCGCCAGCAGGGCGCCGATCAGGCCCATGACGCCGAAGCTGCCGAAGAACTGGAGGATTTCCTGGCCGGAGGCGAAGCCGACGCCCACCACCAGGCCGATGAACGCGCCGCCGAGCTTGAGACTGGTCTTCATGAAGTGAATCCCTGTTGTTCTTTTCGTTGGGAGGCCCGCGCCACCGGCCCCTCGCCGGCGCCGCGGGCGTGCAGGATCAGGCTTCGCCGACGTAGGCCTGGACTTCCACCTCGACGTCCACGCCCAGTGCCAGGCCGGCGGTGACGCAGGAGCGCACCGGCAGGCCCTGCTCGAAGTAGCGCTTGTAGACTTCGTTGAAGCCGGCGAAGTGGGCCATGTCGCTCAGCCACACGGTGGCCTTGACCACCTGGCCGAAGTTCGCGCCGCAGGCCTGCAGGCTTTCGCCGATGCGCTGCATCACCGCCTCGGTCTGGGTCTGGATGTCGCCCTTGACCACCTGGCCGTCCGCGCTCATCGGGATCTGCCCGGAGAGGAACAGGAAACCGCCGGCCCTGACCGCGCGGGAGAAGGGGAAGGGCAGGCTGCTGGGGTAACGCTGGATGTCGCTCATGTTCTGGTCTCCAGGGAAATGCTCAACGGAAGCGCGCCGGGCTCAGGCGCTGGGGATCGACGCCTTCTTGGCGCAGGGATTCGGGCAGCGGCTGCTCCAGCAGCAGCGCCTGGGCCAGGCGCGAGACGCCGTCGGCCGACTGGATGCCGTAGCCGCCCTGGGCGGCCAGCCAGAAGAACGCCGGGCAGTCCGGGTCGCGGCCGATCACCAGGTCGCCGTCGGCGACGAACGAGCGCAGCCCCGCCCAGCTGTGGCTGGGGCGGCGGATGTTCAGCGTGGTGTGTTCTTCGATGTGGTGCACGCCCAGGGCGATGTCCAGCTCTTCGGGCTGCACATCCTGCGCCTCCACGGGGTCGGCGTTGGCCGGCGAGCCGAGCAACTGGCCGGCGTCGGGCTTGAAGTAGAAACTTTCGTCGATGCCGATCACCGCGGGCCAGGCGCTGCTGTCCATGCCTTCGGGCGCGGCGAAGGTGAAGGCGGTGCGGCGCTTGGGCTGCAGGCCCACCGGCGGGATGCCGCAGCGGCGTGCGACCTGATCGGCCCAGGCCCCGGCGGCGTCGACCAGCTGCGCGGCGGCCAGGCTTTCGCCATCGCTCAGCTGCAGGGTCCAGGCGCCGGCGGTGAAGCTCGCCGCCAGCAGTTCGACGTTGCAGCGCAGCTCGCCGCCGCGCTGGCGCAGGCCGCGCAGGTAGCCCTGGTGCAGGGCGTGCACGTCGAGGTCACGGGCGTCGGGCTCGTAGAGCGCGCCGATGATGGCGTCCTCGCGCAGGCAGGGCAGGCGCTCCAGGGCCTCGGCGACGCTGATCGGGTGCACGCCCGGGGTGCCGGCGGCATCGCGCAGCAGCGCGTCGTGCCCGGGGCCGCCGACGTACAGGCAGCCGCGCGGGGAAAGGATCGGGTGCTCGCTGAAGCCTTCCGGCGGGCTCTCGTAGAAGGCCCGGCTGGCGCGGGTCAGCGCCTGGATCTGCGGGGTGCCGTAGGCCTCCATGAACATGGCGGCGGAGCGCCCGGTGGAGTGGTAGCCGGGCTGCTCCTCGCGCTCCAGGACCAGCACACGGTGGCTTTCGCTCAGCCGGTAGGCCAGCGACGCGCCGGCGATACCGGCGCCGATGATGACGAAATCGTAGGGTGGGGTAGGGCTCACGGCAGGGCCTTATGGATATTTCTCGTATGTGAGAAATCTAAGATATGAGAATTTTTACGTCCAAGGCAAGGGCCGGTAAACTCCGTCCATCCACTTTCGAGACCTCCCATGAGTGCCAGCGATACCCAGCCCCTGCCCATCGAGGGCGCTTCTTCGTCACTGGACCGGCATGAGGTCGGCGCGCGCCTGCGGGCCGTGCGCAAGCAGCAGAAGCTGACCCTGAAGCAGCTCTCCGAGCGCTCTGGCGTGGCGGTTTCGACACTGTCGAAGATGGAGTTGGCGCAGGTCGCGGTGAGCTACGACAAGCTGGCCGCCGCCGCCCGCGCGCTGCAGGTCGACATCGCCCAGCTGTTCCGCCCGCTGCAGCCGCGCGTGGTGCCGCCGGCGCAGGCGGTGGTGGTGAAGACCCGCGTCGACGAAGTGGCCGGCTACGACACCGGCGGCTACGAGTACTACCCGATCGCCGGCGATTTCCCGCAGCGCGCCATGACCCCGCTCTACGCGCGCATCTTCGCCCGCGACCTGGTCGAGTTCGACGACTATGTGCGCCACCCGGGCCAGGAATTCGCCCTGGTCATCGCCGGGCGCGTGCGCATCCAGTTCGAGAATGGCGAGTCGGTGAGCATCGGCCCGCGCGAGACGGCTTACTTCGACAGCAGCGTCGGCCACCTGTACCTGAACGACGGCGAGGACGACGAGGCGCAGGTGATGGTGGTGATGTCCGAGCGCTGACGCCGCCCCACCACGCCATTCCCCAGCATGAGCGAGCATGGCTTTGCCGCAACCGCATGGGTTTCGCAGGCTCAACCCATCCTACGAAGAGCATGGCTTTTCGTAGGATGGCGTTGAGCGAAGCGATACCCATCACCGCAATCGCACGGGTTTCACAGGCTCGCCCCATCCGTTGAGGAGCGTCGCTTTTCGTAGGATGGCGTTGAGCGAAGCGATACCCATCGCCGCAACCGCATGGGTATCGCAGGCTCAACCCATCCTACGAAGAGCATCCCGGCGCGGCCTGTAAGACAGCGCCCGTAAGAGGGCGCCTCGGTTCAGACCACGCAGGCCATGGGCGCCACCGCCTGGGCGTCGAGCAGGGCCATGAAGGCCCGCGCGGCGTTGGACAGGGTGCGCTCGGTGTGCAGGATGTAGCCCAACTGGCGGCTGAGCTGGATGTCCTGCAGCGGCAGGCGCACCACCGTCTCGTCGAGCATGGTGCGCGGCAGCACGCTCCAGGCCAGGCCGATGGAGACCATCATCTTGATGGTCTCCATATAGTTGGTGCTCATGCCGATGTTCGGCGTCAGCCCCTCGGCCTCGAACATGCGCCGCACGATGTGATGGGTGAAGGTGTTGCCGCCGGGGAACACCGCCGGGTGCCGCGCCACGTCGGCGAGGAACACCGGGCCCTGCATGGCCAGCGGGTGCTCGGGGGCGGCGACGAAGTCCAGCGGGTCGTCCCACACCGGCACCGCGCGCACCGGCTCGGCGGTTTCCGGGGCCAGGGTGATCACCGCCAGCTCGGCGCGACCGTGGAGAATCTCCTCGTAAGCCACTTCCGAATCGAGGAACTGGATGTCCAGCGCCACCTGCGGGTGCGCCCGGGTAAAGGCGCGCAGCAGCGGCGGCAGGCGGTGCAGGCCGATGTGGTGGCTGGTGGCGAGCACCAGGCGGCCGCTGACCTCGCCGCTGAGGTTGGTCAGCGCGCGGCGTGTGTCGTCCAGCACGTTGAGGATCTGGTAGGCGCGCGGCAGCAGGGCGCGGCCGGCTTCGGTCAGGCTCACCTCGCGGCCGACGCGGTCGAACAGGCGCACGCCGAGCTGGCTTTCCAGGGCGGCGATGCGCTTGCTCACCGCCGGCTGGGTCAGGTGCAGGCGCTCGCCGGCCTCGGAAAAGCTGCCGGACTCGGCGATGGCGAGGAAGGTATTGAGGCTGGTCAGGTCCATTTTTTGGAGCTCCAAGCGGCAAGCCGCAAGCTTCAAGAAAAAAGCTGCGGCGTTCGCTTGCAGCTTGTGGCTTGAAGCTTATAGCTGGTGGATTCCATTTGGGAATCCTTTGAATAAAAAATATGAATTTGAGTTATTCGTCGACAGACCATAGCATCATCCCCACAAGCCCAAGGGGCATAGAAATACGCTGATGAGGAATCTCTGATGGCCGGCAAGACGCTCTACGACAAACTCTGGGAACTGCACGAGGTGAAGCGCCGCGATGATGGCTCGTCGCTGATCTACATCGACCGCCACATCCTCCACGAAGTGACCTCGCCGCAAGCCTTCGAAGGCCTGCGCCTGGCCGGCCGCAAGCCGTGGCGCATCGACGCCAACATCGCCACCCCGGACCACAACGTGCCGACCACCCGCGCCGAACGCCAGGGCGGCCTCGAAGCCATCGCCGATGAAGTCTCGCGCATCCAGGTCAAGACCCTGGACGAGAACTGCGACGACTTCGGCATCCTCGAATTCAAGATGAACGACGTGCGCCAGGGCATCGTCCACGTGGTCGGCCCGGAGCAGGGCGCGACCCTGCCGGGCATGACCGTGGTCTGCGGCGACTCGCACACCTCCACCCACGGCGCCTTCGGCGCGCTGGCCCACGGCATCGGCACCTCCGAGGTCGAGCACGTGCTCGCCACCCAGTGCCTGGTGGCCAAGAAGATGAAGAACATGCAGGTGCGCGTGGAGGGCAAGCTGCCCTTCGGCGTGACCGCCAAGGACATCGTCCTCGCGGTGATCGGCAAGATCGGTACCGCCGGCGGCAACGGCCATGCCCTGGAGTTCGCCGGCAGCGCCATCCGCGACCTGTCCATGGAAGGCCGCATGACCATCTGCAACATGTCCATCGAGGCCGGCGCCCGCGTGGGCATGGTGGCGGTGGACGAGAAGACCATCGAGTACGTCAAGGGCCGTCCGTTCGCCCCGCAGGGCGCCGACTGGGCCAAGGCCGTGGAAGCCTGGAGCGACCTGGTTTCCGATGAAGACGCCCACTTCGACACCATCGTCGAGCTGCGCGCCGAGGACATCAAGCCGCAGGTCAGCTGGGGCACCTCGCCGGAGATGGTCCTGGCCGTCGACCAGAACGTGCCGGACCCGGCCGTCGAGGCCGACCCGGTCAAGCGCGACTCCATCGTCCGCGCCCTCAAGTACATGGGCCTGAACGCCAACCAGGCGATCACCGACATCCAGCTGGACCGCGTGTTCATCGGCTCCTGCACCAACTCGCGGATCGAGGACCTGCGCGCCGCCGCCGCCGTGGCCAAGGGCCGCAAGGTCGCCTCCAGCGTCAAGCAGGCGCTGGTGGTGCCGGGCTCGGGCCTGGTCAAGGCGCAGGCCGAGCGGGAAGGGCTGGACAAGATTTTCATCGAGGCCGGCTTCGAGTGGCGTGAACCGGGCTGCTCCATGTGCCTGGCGATGAACCCGGACCGCCTGGAGAGCGGCGAGCACTGCGCGTCCACCTCCAACCGCAACTTCGAGGGCCGCCAGGGCGCCGGTGGCCGCACCCACCTGGTGAGCCCGGCCATGGCCGCCGCCGCCGCGGTGACCGGCCGCTTCATCGACGTCCGTGAACTGATGCAGGCCTGAGGAGACCGAACATGAAAGCCTTTACCCAGCACACCGGTCTCGTCGCGCCGCTCGACCGCGCCAACGTCGACACCGACCAGATCATTCCCAAGCAATTCCTCAAGTCAATCAAGCGCACCGGCTTCGGCCCCAACCTGTTCGACGAGTGGCGCTACCTGGACGTCGGCCAGCCGAACCAGGACAACTCCAAGCGCCCGGTGAACAAGGACTTCGTGCTGAACTTCCCGCGCTACCAGGGCGCCAGCGTGCTCCTGGCCCGCGAGAACTTCGGCTGCGGTTCGTCTCGCGAGCACGCGCCCTGGGCGCTGGACGAGTACGGCTTCCGCACGGTGATCGCGCCGAGCTTCGCCGACATCTTCTTCAACAACAGCTTCAAGAACGGCCTGCTGCCGATCATCCTGAAGGACGAGGAAGTCGACGAACTCTTCCAGCAGTGCGAGGCCACCGAGGGCTACCAACTGACCGTCGACCTCGCCGCGCAGACCGTGACCCGCCCGGACGGCAAGCAGTACAGCTTCGAGGTGGACGCCTTCCGCAAGCACTGCCTGCTCAACGGCCTGGACGACATCGGCCTGACGCTCCAGGCCGCGGACGCCATCCGCGACTTCGAAACCGGCTACAAGCAGCGCCAGCCCTGGTTGTTCCGCGACGCCTGAATGGCGTCGCACTACCCCGCGAGGAGAACGTCATGACCCAGAGTCGCCACGAAGCCGTGGTCGAGCGCCAGTTCGGCGCCCAGGCCAACGCTTACCTGAACAGCGCCGTGCATGCCCAGGGCGAAGAGTTCGCCCAGCTGCGCGAGCGACTGTCGGGCAGCAGCGGCGCCCGCGTGCTGGACCTGGGTTGCGGAGCGGGGCACGTCAGCTTCCATGTCGCGCCGCTGGCCGGCGAAGTGGTGGCCTACGACCTCTCCGAGCAGATGCTCGCCGTGGTGGCCTCGGCCGCCGCCGAGCGCGGCCTGGACAACATCCGCACCCGTCAGGGCGTGGCCGAGCGCCTACCGTTCGAGGATGGCGAGTTCGACTTCGTCTTCAGCCGCTACTCGGCGCACCACTGGCGCGACGTCGGCCAGGCCCTGCGCGAAGTGCGCCGGGTGCTGAAGCCGGGCGGCGTGGCCTGCTTCATCGACGTGGCGGCCCCCGGGCTGCCGCTGCTGGACACCCACCTGCAAGCGGTGGAAGTGCTGCGCGACACCAGCCACGTGCGCGACTATTCGCCGTCCGAGTGGGCGCGCCTGGTCGGCGAGGCGGGCCTGGCGGTCACCGCGTGCAGCCGCCAGCGCCTGCGCCTGGAGTTCACCTCCTGGGTCGAGCGCATGCGCACGCCGGAGGTGATGCGCCAGGCCATCCGCGCCCTGCAGCTGTCGGTGGGCGACGAGGTGCGGGAGTATTTCGAGATCGACGCCGAGGGCTCCTTCAGCACCGACGTGCTAGTGCTCTGGGCGAACAAGTAACGGCTGCAAGCGACAGGCTGCAGGCGGCAAGCAAGAGCCTGCAGCCTTTAACTTTTCCGAAGGAAAGAAGTGATGAGCAAACAGATTCTGGTTCTCCCCGGCGACGGTATCGGCCCGGAAATCATGGCCGAGGCGGTCAAGGTCCTGCAGCTGGCCAACGATAAATTCCAGTTGGGCTTCGAGCTGGCCGAGGACGTCATCGGCGGCGCCGCCATCGACAAGCACGGCGTGCCGCTGGCCGACGAGACACTGGAGCGCGCGCGCAAGGCCGACGCCGTGCTGCTGGGCGCCGTGGGCGGGCCGAAATGGGACAGGATCGAGCGCGACATCCGCCCCGAGCGCGGCCTGCTGAAGATCCGTTCGCAACTGGGCCTGTTCGCCAACCTGCGCCCGGCCATCCTCTACCCGCAACTGGCCGACGCCTCCAGCCTGAAGCCGGAAATCGTCGCCGGCCTGGACATCCTCATCGTCCGCGAGCTGACCGGCGGCATCTACTTCGGCGCGCCGCGCGGCACCCGCGAGCTGGAGAACGGCGAGCGCCAGTCCTACGACACCCTGCCGTACAGCGAGAGCGAGATCCGCCGCATCGCCCGCGTCGGCTTCGACATGGCCCGCGTGCGCGGCAAGAAGCTGTGTTCGGTGGACAAGGCCAACGTCCTGGCCTCCAGCCAGCTGTGGCGCGAGATCGTCGAGGAAGTGGCCAAGGACTACCCGGACGTCGAGCTGAGCCACATGTACGTCGACAACGCCGCCATGCAGCTGGTGCGCGCGCCCAAGCAGTTCGACGTGATGGTCACCGACAACATGTTCGGCGACATCCTGTCGGATGAGGCTTCCATGCTCACCGGTTCCATCGGCATGCTGCCTTCAGCGTCCCTGGATGCGAACAACAAGGGCATGTACGAGCCGTGCCACGGCTCGGCGCCGGACATCGCCGGGCAGGGCATCGCCAACCCGCTGGCGACCATCCTCTCGGTGTCCATGATGCTGCGCTACAGCTTCAACCAGGGCGCCGCGGCGGACGCCATCGAGAAGGCGGTGAGCCAGGTCCTCGACCAGGGCCTGCGCACCGGCGACATCTGGTCCGAAGGCTGCAAGAAGGTCGGAACCCGCGAAATGGGCGATGCGGTAGTCGCCGCGCTGCGGAATCTGTAATCTCTCCGGTTCGCCCGCCCCTGGGCACCCGCACAGAACGGGCAGGGGCGGCGGTCCACTACTTATTCGAAGGTGTAGTAGCGATGAAGCGTGTAGGTCTGATCGGTTGGCGTGGCATGGTGGGTTCGGTGCTCATGCAGCGGATGCTGGAAGAGCGGGACTTCGACCTGATCGAGCCGGTGTTCTTCACCACCTCCAACGTCGGTGGCGAAGGTCCGTCCATCGGCAAGGACATCGCCACCCTCAAGGACGCCTACAGCATCGAGGAACTCAAGAGCCTCGACGTCATCCTGACCTGCCAGGGCGGCGACTACACCAACGAAGTCTTCCCCAAGCTGCGTGAAGCCGGCTGGCAGGGCTACTGGATCGACGCCGCCTCCAGCCTGCGCATGCAGGACGACGCGGTGATCGTCCTCGACCCGGTGAACCGCCGCGTGATCGACCAGTCGCTGGACGCCGGCGCCAAGAACTACATCGGCGGCAACTGCACCGTCAGCCTGATGCTGATGGCCCTGGGCGGCCTGTTCGAAGCCGGCCTGGTCGAGTGGATGAGCGCCATGACCTACCAGGCCGCCTCCGGCGCCGGCGCGCAGAACATGCGCGAGCTGATCAAGCAGATGGGCGCGATCAACGCCGCCGTGGCCGACGACCTGGCCAACCCGGCCAGCGCCATCCTCGACATCGACCGCAAGGTCGCCGAGGCCATCCGCAGCGAAGCCCTGCCCACCGAGCACTTCGGCGCGCCCCTGGCCGGCAGCCTGATCCCCTGGATCGACAAGGAACTGCCCAACGGCCAGAGCCGCGAGGAGTGGAAGGGCCAGGCCGAGACCAACAAGATTCTCGGCCGCTTCAAGAACCCGATCCCGGTGGACGGCATCTGCGTGCGCATCGGCGCCATGCGCTGCCACAGCCAGGCGCTGACCATCAAGCTGAACAAGGACGTGCCGCTGACCGACATCGAAGGCCTGATCAGCCAGCACAACCCCTGGGTCAAGCTGATCCCCAACCAGCGCGAAGCCAGCATGCGCGAGCTGACCCCCGCCGCCGTCACCGGCACCCTGAGCGTCCCGGTCGGCCGCCTGCGCAAGCTCAACATGGGCTCGCAGTACCTCGGCGCCTTCACCGTCGGCGACCAGCTGCTGTGGGGCGCGGCCGAGCCGCTGCGGCGCATGCTGCGCATCCTGCTGGAGCGCTGATCGCAGCCTCCCCGAAGACGCCGGCCCTGTGCCGGCGTCTTGCTTTGTACAGGCGGAAAAGGTCGATCACTCGACAGAACGGCGAAGTCGCCGGCGCCGGCGTCGTTTTCTGTGACGGAGCGCGGGCTGGCGCCCGGCGCCCTGTGATTATCCTCGCTGCCCGGCCCGTTCGGGCCGGCCGGTGGGTTGGGGCCGCCGGGGGAGTCATCGACAGCAGGGGATGGGGATGTTCCGCTTCGCGCACGTATTTCTGGCCGCCGCCGTCGCGGCCGCTTTCCTGCCGGCACGCGCCAGCGCGCTGGAACTGGGGGATATCGCTTCGCAGGCCGCGCTGGGCCAGACGCTGGATGCGCGGATCGAGCTGCGCGGCATGGGCGATCTCGGCGCCGAGGACCTCAAGGTCAGCCTGGTGCCGCAGCAGGAGGCCGAGCGGCTGGGCATGGAGCCCAACTACGTCTTCCTTTCCGGATTGCGCTTCACTCCGGAGGTCGGGCGCAACGGCCGCGGGGTGATCCGCGTGCAATCCAGCGCCCCGGTGCGCGAGCCCTACGTCAATTTCGTCCTGCAGGTGGCCTGGCCGCAAGGGCGGGCCATGCGCGAATACACCCTGCTGCTCGACCCGCCGAACTACCAGGCCGTCGCCCAGGCGCCCAGCGCACCGGTCGTTTCCGCCGCGCCGTCGGCGGCCATCGCGGCGCCAGTGAAGGCGCCGGGCGTCGCCGCGTCGGCGCCCTCGGGCAGCCACCGCATCGCCGCCGGCGACACCCTGTGGGCCATCGCCTCCCGCCACCGGCCGGCCGGGGATGCCTCGGTGATGCAGACCATGCGGGCGATCCAGGCGCTGAACCCGCAGGCCTTCATCGACGGCAACGCCAACCTGCCGCGGGTCGGCGCCGTGCTGCGCCTGCCCGACGCCAGCCAGGCCCGTGCCCAGGGGCATGCCGAGGCGGTGAGCCACTTCCATGCCCAGGAAGCCCGCTGGCGCGAACGCCCCCGCGCACTGGACGCCACCCGCAAGGCGGCGCCCGGCGCCGCGCCTGCCGTGGCGGAGGTGCGCGACCAACTGCGCCTGCAGTCCGGGCAGGCCTCGAAGCAACCCCAGGCGAAGGCCGCCGCGGAACGCCTGGCGCTGCTGCAGGAAGACCTGGACAGCGCGCGCCGCCAGGGCGAGGAGCTGACCAGCCGGATCGGCGACCTGCAGAGCCAGTTGGACAAGCTGAACAAGCTGATCGAACTCAAGGATGCGCAGATCGCCACCCTGGTGGCGCGCCTGGCGGCGCAGTCGCGGCAACAGGCCGCGGGTGCTCCGGCTGAGCCGCCGGTCGCCGTGGCGGGCAGCCCAACGCCGCAGGCGGCGCCGGCCGCCGCGCAGGAAGTCGCCCGATAGGGGGAAGGCGAACGGCGATCGACGGGCACGGGCACGATTGCCTGGGCAGGGAAGGGGGCAGTAAAGTGCTGCGTCTTGTTTCCTTCTAGCCCATGGGATTTTCGATGTCCGTCGACGTTGCTGTAGTAGGGGCCACCGGTCTGGTTGGCGAAGCGCTGGTCGAGTTGCTGGAAGAGCTGGATTGCCCCGTGGCCGAGCTGCACCTGCTGGCCAGCGGCGAGTCCGCCGGCAAGAGCGTGCCCTTCCGCGGCCGCAATCTGCGGGTGCGCGAGCTGGACGGTTTCTCCTTCGCCCAGGTGAAGCTGGCGCTGTTCGCCACCTCGGCCGAGGTGGCCGGCGAGCACGCCGCGCGCGCCCTGGCCCAGGGTTGCACGGTGATCGACCTGAGCGGCAGCGTGGAAGGCGCCCTGGTGCTGTCGGCGCTGAACCCGGCGCGCCTGGACGAACTCAGCTTCCCGGCGCTGCTGCGCGTGCCCTGCGCCCCGGCTGCCGAGGTGGCCGAAGTGGTCGCCGCCCTGGGCGATTGCGTCGAACTGCAGGAACTGTCGCTGACCGCCTGCCTGTCCGCCTCGCAACTGGGCCGCGAAGGCGTGCAGGAGCTGGCCCGGCAGACCGCCGAGCTGCTCAACGCGCGCCCGGTGGAGCCGCGCCTGGTCGACCGCCAGTACGCCTTCAACCTGCTGGGCCTGGTCGGTGCGGCCGACGCCTCGGGCTACAGCGCCATCGAGCGGCGCCTGAATGCCGAGCTGAACGAACTGCTGCCGCAGCTGCAGGGCAGGGTGCAGGCGGACTGCCTGCTGGCCCCGGTGTTCTTCGGCGACGCCCTGAACCTCAACTTGCGCAGCGCCGTGCCGATAGCCTTGTCGGAAGTGCGGGCCGCTCTGGAGGCGGCCGAGGGCATCGAACTGGTCGAGGACGATTACCCGACGGTGATCGGCGATGCCCTGGGCCAGGATGCCATCCACGTCGGCCGGGTGCGTCAGGGTGCCGCCGGCCCTTGCAACCTCAATTTGTGGATTGCGTCTGATAATGTGCGAAAAGGCCTGGGACTGAATGCTGCGAACCTGGCTGCATTATTGATAAAACACTATCTGTAAAAGATACTTATCGAATATTTGAAGAAGCATTCTAGCTTGGCAATACTGGCTTGGACGGCCCTGGCGGGGGGATATCCCGGCGTTTTCGACGCCGGGCATAGCGGGCGCCAGGTGTTGTTCCGAAACGCTCGAATCCAGAAGAAAGCTGTTAAAACAAGGGATTAGATTATGGTCCGGCTTCGTAAACTGGTGCAGGCAATTGCGGCTGCTTCGGCGTTGACCACCGGCATGGCGCATGCGCTGGGGTTGGGAGACATCCACCTGCACTCGGCGCTGAACCAGCCGCTGAATGCCGATATCGACGTGACGGACGTCCGCGACCTGACGGCCGGCGAGATCATTCCCAAGCTGGCTTCGCCGGAGGACTTCAGCAAGTCCGGCGTCGATCGCAACTTCTTCCTCACCGGGCTCAAGTTCACTGCGGTGGTCCAGCCCAACGGCAAGAGCGTCATCCATGTGACCTCCGACAAGCCGGTGCAGGAGCCCTACCTGAACTTCCTCGTGGAAGTGCTCTGGCCCAGTGGCCGGGTGCTTCGCGAATACACCGTGCTGCTCGACCCGCCGCTGTACTCGCCGCAGGTGGCTGCCGCCGCCGCGCCGCGTGCGCCGGTCGCCGCGCCCGCGCCCATCGCGCGCCAGCCCGTGGCCCCGGCCGCGCCCCGCGCCGTGGAGCCGGCCCCCGCGGCCAGCGCGCCGCGCCAGGCCCGCCTGGACGGTAACGAATACCGCACCGGTTCCCGCGACACCCTATGGGAAATCGCCTCCCGCGCGCGTCCCGATGGCAGCGTGACCGTCAACCAGACCATGCTGGCGATCCAGGACCTCAACCCCGACGCCTTCCTCGACGGCAACATCAACCGCCTGAAGAGCGGCCAGGTGCTGCGCCTGCCCGATGCCGAGCAGATCCGCAGCCGCTCCGCGGGCGAGGCCGACGTGCAGGTGCGCGAGCAGCGCAGCGCCTGGCGCGAAGGCCGCAGCCTGGCCGGTTCCTCCCGCCAGCTGGACGCCACCCGCCGCGCCAATGCCGGCGCTGCGCCCGAGCAGGCCGAGAGCAAGGACAACCTGCGCCTGGTCTCCGGCGAAGCCGGCAAGGCCAAGGGCTCCGACAAGGGCGCGAAGAACGGCAAGGCGCTTTCCGACAAGCTGGCCGTCACCCAGGAAAGCCTGGACAGCACCCGCCGCGAGAACGACGAACTGCAGAGCCGCATGAGCGACCTGCAGAGCCAGTTGGACAAGCTGCAGAAGCTGATCGAACTGAAGGACGCGCAACTGGCCAAGTTGCAGGGCGAGCTGGCGACTACGCCGCAGCCTGCCGCGCCGGGCTCCGCGCCCGCCGGCCAGCCGCCGGCGCCTGGCGCCGAAGCTCCGGCCGCCCCGGCAGCGGCTCCGCAGCCCGATGCCACGCCTGCCGCCCCCGCTCAACCTGCCGCGCCGGCCGCCGCCAAGCCGGCCGAACCCAAACCGGCGGCGCCCAAGCCCGCTGCACCTGCACCGGCCGCCGAAAACGAGCCGGGGCTGATCGAGGAACTGCTGGCCAACCCGACGCTGCTGGCCGCCATCGGCGGCAGCCTGGTGCTGGTCCTGCTGCTGGTGCTGCTCCTGCTGCGCCGCCGCGCGGCCCAGGCCGAGGCCGCCAAGGTCGAGCCCGCCGCGGCCGGCCCGAGCGGAACGGACGAGCCGCTGGAACAGGCTGCCGGCGAATTCGACAGCCTGAGCCTGGAAGACGAGGACGCAGCCCCGGCAAGCGCGCCGGCCGCCGGTGAAAAGGTCGCCGCGCAGACCAGCGATCCGCTGGGCGAGGCCGACATCTACATCGCCTACGGCCGCTTCAACCAGGCCGCCGAGCTGCTGCAGGGCGCCATCTACGACGAACCGCAGCGCGCCGACCTGCGCCTGAAGCTGATGGAGGTCCTGGCCGAGATCGGCGACCGCGAAGGCTTCGCCCGCCAGGAAAACGAACTGCGCGAACTGGGCGGCGCCGAACCGCAGGTGGAGCAGCTGAAGTCGCGCTACCCGGGCATGGTCGCGGCGGCTGCCGTGGCCGGCGGCCTGGCCGCGGCCGCAGCCAGCAGCGACGAGCTGGATCACTTCAGCCTCGATGACCTCGACCTGACCCACGACGGCGCTGCGCCCGCCGGCGAACCGGTCGCACAGGCCGCCGGCGACCTGGACGACGCCTTCGACCTGGGCCTGGACGACCTGCAGCTCGACGACGAGGTGCCGCACGCCGCAGCCGAGCCGCAAGCCAAGGCCGACGAACTGTCGCTGGAAGACTTCGACCTCGAAGACGACCTGCGCCTGGACGAGCCTGCCGCGGTGGCCCAGCCGGCCCAATCGGCGAATACGGACGACGACTTCGCCTTCGACCTCGACCTGGAAGACGACCTGGCCAAGGCCGCCCCCGCGGCGTCCACGGCCAGCGACGCGCTGGACGATTTCACCCTGGACCTGCCGGACGAGCCGGCGGCCCCCGCGGCCAAGGACGAGGACTTCCTCTTCGACCTGGGCGATGAGGGCGCCGGGCTCGCCGCGAGCGCCGACGACGACTTCAGCTTCGACCTGGGCGCCGAGAGCGAGCCCGCGGCCAAGCCGGTCGAGGGCCTGGCGGACGACTTCGACCTGTCGCTGCCCGAAGAGGCTCCCCAGGAGCTGCCGGCCGACGACAGCTTCGCGGCCCAGCTGGACCAGGTCAGCGCCGAGCTGGACAAGCTCGCCAGCGACCTCGAGCAGCCGGCCAGCCCGGCGGCGCCGCTGGAGCCCGAGATCGAGCCGTCGCTGGACTCCGCGCTGGACGAGGGCAACATGGACGACGAGTTCGACTTCCTCTCCGGCGCCGACGAGGCCGCGACCAAGCTCGACCTGGCCCGTGCCTACATCGACATGGGCGACGCCGAGGGCGCGCGCGACATCCTCGACGAGGTCATCAGCGAAGGCAGCGACCAGCAGCAGCAGGAAGCCCGCGAACTGCTCGAACGCCTGTCCTGAGCAGGTCGCAGGTAAAGCGATGGCAGCCTTCGGGCTGCCATCGTCGTTTCAGGGCGCGGACATTGCGCGCCTGGCGGCGCCGCGCCGATCGCGGCGCATCGCCCGGGCGCGGCAATCCAGGCAGAATAGCCCGCTGAATTGCCTTTTCGGATGGCCTGAGCAGTTGAACGAGTTCGAGAGCGCGGTGGGCGAGGTCGCCACCGCTGACGTCACCAGGATCGCCCTGGGCGTCGAATACAAGGGCGCGCGCTACCGCGGCTGGCAGCGCCAGGAGGACGGCGTGCCGTCGGTGCAGGGAGCGCTGGAGCGGGCCCTGTCCAAGGTGGCCGCCGAGCCGGTGAGCGTCATGTGCGCCGGCCGCACCGACGCCTCGGTGCACGGCAGTGGCCAGGTGGTGCACTTCGACACCCGCGTCGAGCGCCCGCTGAAGGCCTGGGTGATGGGCAGCAACGCCAACCTGCCGGCGGATATCAGCGTGACCTGGGCCAAGGTCATGCCGGCGGACTTCCATGCGCGCTTCTCGGCCGTGGCGCGGCGTTACCGCTACGTCATCTACAACGATCCGGTCCGCCCGGCGCACATGGCCGAGGAGGTCACCTGGAACCACCGGCCGCTGGACGTCGAGCGCATGCGCGCGGCGGCGCAGAGGCTGGTCGGCACCCACGACTTCACCTCGTTCCGCGCCGTGCAGTGCCAGGCCAAGTCGCCGATCAAGACGGTGCACCATCTGCAGGTACTGGAGCACGGCCGCTTCATCGTGCTGGACGTGCGCGCCAACGCCTTCCTCCACCACATGGTGCGCAACTTCGCCGGGGTGTTGATGACGGTAGGGGCGGGCGAGCGGGAGCCGGAATGGGTCGACGAGGTGCTGGCGGCGCGCGACCGCCGCGCCGGCGGCGTGACCGCGCACCCCTTCGGGCTCTACCTGGTGCGGGTGGAATACCCGGAGGCCTTCGAGCTGCCGCAGCGCTACCTGGGGCCACATTTCCTTTCATCTTTGCCCGATACGCTCGGCTGACGCTGTCCGGGGCATTTGCTACCATCGACGGATTGCTTTGAAGGAAGGTCGCCGCATCTTGTCCGCCGTTCGCATCAAAATCTGTGGCATTACCCGTGTCGAGGACGCCCTGGCCGCCGCCGAGGCGGGCGCCGACGCCATCGGCATGGTGTTCTACGCCAGGAGCCCGCGCGCGGTCAGCGTGCAGCAGGCGCGCGCCATAGTCGCGGCGCTGCCGCCCTTCGTCACCAGCGTGGGCCTGTTCGTCAATGCCAGCCGCTGCGAGCTGGGGGAAATCCTCGATGCGGTGCCGCTGGACATGCTGCAGTTCCATGGCGACGAGCGCACCGCGGAGTGCGAGGGCTACCACAAGCCGTACCTGAAGGCGCTGCGGGTGAAGGCCGGCGACGACATCGCCGCCCAGGCCGCGCTTTATCCCGGCGCCGCCGGCATCCTGCTGGACACCTACGTCGAGGGCGTTCCCGGTGGAACCGGCGCGGCCTTCGACTGGTCCCTGATTCCCGAAGCCCTGCCGCGCCCGCTGGTGCTGGCCGGCGGCCTGAACGCCGACAACGTCGCCGCGGCGGTCCGCCAGGTGCGCCCCTATGCCGTGGACGTCAGCGGCGGGGTGGAGGCGAGCAAGGGGATCAAGGACGCCGAGAAGATCCGCGCCTTCATCCGCCGGTGCCGCGAGGCGGATTCCCGGTGAGGTGCATGTGACGGCAGGCGGTCTGCCGCCGTCATTAGGAGCTGTTGACGTTTTGTCACGCGAGCGCCGACCCCGTGTCGGCCTGGCGAAGGCGCCGCCCAGGGCGCGCCGCGATTTCGAGGGGCCGTGGCCGAGCCACGGCGCCGATGGTGATTTTTTCTGCTCACGGGCAGGCGCAAGGCTTCGGGCCGCTGAGCGCACTGTCCCCGCATTGGAGAACAGAGCATGAGCAACTGGCTGGTAGACAAGCTGATCCCTTCCATCATGCGTTCCGAGGCGAAGAAGAGCTCGGTACCGGAAGGCCTGTGGCACAAGTGCCCGTCCTGCGACGCCGTGCTGTATCGGCCGGAGCTGGAAAAGACCCTGGACGTCTGCCCCAAGTGCGACCACCACATGCGCATCGGCGCGCGCACCCGCCTGGACATCTTCCTAGACGAGGAAGGCCGCGAGGAGCTGGGCGCCGAGCTGGAACCGGTGGACCGCCTGAAGTTCCGCGACACCAAGAAGTACAAGGACCGCCTGGCCGCCGCGCAGAAGGACACCGGCGAGAAGGACGCGCTGATCGCCATGAGCGGCAAGCTGCAGGGCCTGCCCGTCGTGGCCGCGGCCTTCGAGTTCTCGTTCATGGGCGGCTCCATGGGCTCCATCGTCGGTGAGCGCTTCGTGCGCGCCGCCAACTACGCCCTGGAGCACCGCTGCCCGATGATCTGCTTCTCCGCCTCCGGCGGCGCACGCATGCAGGAAGCGCTGATCTCGCTGATGCAGATGGCCAAGACCTCCGCCGCCCTGGCGCGCCTGCGCGAGGAAGGCATCCCGTTCATCTCCGTGCTGACCGACCCGGTCTACGGCGGCGTTTCCGCAAGCCTGGCCATGCTCGGCGACGTGATCGTCGGCGAGCCCAAGGCCCTGGTCGGCTTCGCCGGCCCGCGGGTGATCGAGCAGACCGTGCGCGAGAAGCTGCCCGAAGGCTTCCAGCGCAGCGAGTTCCTCCTCGAACACGGCGCCATCGACATGATCGTGCACCGCGCGGAAATGCGCGACCGCCTGGCCAAGCTGCTGGCCAAGTTCACCAACACCCCCAGCACCGCCCTCGCAGGATGAGCCAGCGTTCCCTGGCCGACTGGCTCGGCTACCTCGAACAGCTGCATCCCTCGGCCATCGACATGGGCCTGGAGCGCTCCCGCGAGGTGGCCGTCCGCCTCGGCCTGGGGCGCCCGGCGCCGCGCGTGGTGACCGTCACCGGCACCAACGGCAAGGGCTCCACCTGCGCCTTCCTCGCCGAACTGCTCGGCGAGCAGGGCCTGAAGGTCGGCGTATACGCCTCGCCGCACCTGCTGCGCTACAACGAGCGCGTGCTCATTCAGGGCCGCGAGGCCAGCGACGAAGCGCTCTGCGAAGCCTTCGCCGCGGTCGAGGCGGCGCGCGGCGAAATCTCCCTGACCTATTTCGAGATGGGCACCCTGGCGGCCTTCTGGCTGTTCGAGCGCGCCGGTCTCGATGCGGTTGTGCTGGAAGTCGGCCTTGGCGGCCGGCTGGACGCGGTGAACCTGGTGGACGCCGACGTCGCCGTGGTCACCAGCATCGGCCTCGACCATGCCGAATGGCTGGGCGACAACCGCGACAGCGTGGCCTTCGAGAAGGCCGGCATCTTCCGCGCCGGCAAGCCGGCCGTGTGCGGCGACCTGGAACCGCCGCAGCCGCTGCTGGACCAGGCCCGCGCCCTGGGCGCGCCGCTGCTGCTGCGCGGCCGCGACTTCGACCTGGCCATCGGCGAGCACGACTGGCACTGGCACGGCCGTGGCGCCGACGGCACCCCGCTGCGCCTGCACCACTTGAGCCTGCTCGACCTGCCCATGGAGAATGCCGCCCTGGCGCTGCAGGTCTATGCGCTGCTGGGCCTGCCGTGGCAGCCCGAGCGCCTGCTCGCGGCCCTGCTGCGGACCCGCGTGAGCGGCCGCCTGGACCGCCGCGTGGCGACCTGGCAGGGGCAGCCGCGCCACCTGCTGCTGGACGTCGGCCACAACCCCCATGCCGCCGACTACCTGGCCCGCCGCCTTGCCGCGCGGCCGCCGCAGGGCCGGCGCCTGGCGGTTTTCGGCCTGCTTTCGGACAAGGATCTGGACGGGGTGCTGGAACCCTTGCTCGGCTTGGTGCAGGATTGGGCGGTCGCCCCCTTGCCCACGCCGCGCTCGCGCCCGGCCGGCGAGTTGGCGGCAGCCTTGCTTGCGCGCGGCGCGCAGGCCAGCGTGCATGACGACATCGCCGCGGCGCTCGAAGCACAGTGCGCGCAGGCGACGGCGGACGACGAGATCCTGGTGTTCGGCTCCTTCTACAGCGTGGCGGACGCCCTGAGCTGGCTGGACGGCAACCAGGACTGACAAGCGGTCAAGAAACGGGGGAGTGGCAATGGCTTTGCTGGATAAGGGGCTCAAGCAGCGGATCGTCGGTGCGCTGGTGTTGCTGGCGCTGGCGGTGATCTTCCTGCCGATGCTGTTCAGCCGCCAGGACGAGGTGCGCCAGGTGACGGTCGACGCCCCGGCGATGCCGAAGACGCCGGCCATGCCTGCGGTGGAAGTGCAGCCGACGCCGGTGCCCGAACCCCAGGCCCCGGTGGCCGAAGCGCCACAGGCCCCCGACGCTCAGCCCCAGGTTCAGGCGCCGGTGCCCAGTCCCGCGCCGACCACTGCGCCTTCCACGCCCATCGCCAGCCTGCCGCAAACGCCGGCCCAGCAGCCCGCCGCCCCGGCGCCGCGCCCTGCCCAGCAACCGGCCACGCCGCCGGCCCAGGCCAGCGCGCCCGCCGCGCCGGCCCAGCGCCTGGACGCCGACAAGCTGGCGGTGAGCTGGTCGGTGCAACTGGCCAGCCTGTCCAACCGCGCCCGTGCCGAGGAACTGCAGAAGAGCCTCCGCAGCCAGGGCTACAACGCCTACGTGCGCAGCTTCGACGGCATGAACCGGGTGTTCGTCGGGCCGGTGATCGAGCGCGCCGAGGCCGACCGCCTGAAGGCGCAGCTGAGCAAGCAGCAGAAGCTCAACGGCTTCGTGGTGCGCTTCCAGCCCGAACGCGGCTGACACCGATGGGCGGCTCCCGATGCATCGGGGGCTCCGCTAAACCCCGGGGCTCTGCTAAAATGCGGGGCCTTTTTCGTTTCTGGGCCGCAACGTGGCATTTACCTGGGTCGATTGGACGATGATCGGCATCATCGTCATTTCCAGCCTGATCAGTCTGAGCCGCGGCTTCGTCAAGGAAGCCCTGTCCCTGCTCACCTGGATTGTCGCGGGTGCGGTCGCCTGGATGTTCGGCGGCGCGCTGGCCGAACGTCTCGCGCCTTACATCCAACTGCCCTCCGGCCGCGTCATCGCCGCCTGCGCGCTGCTTTTCGTGGTCACCCTGCTGCTGGGGGCGCTGGTCAATTTCCTCATCAGCGAACTGGTCCGGGTGACCGGCATGTCCGGCACCGACCGCGTGCTCGGCATGGCCTTCGGCGGTGCCCGCGGCGTGCTGCTGGTGGTTTTGCTGGTCGGCTTGCTGAGCCTGGCGCCGGTGCAACAGGACCCGTGGTGGCAGCAGTCGGTGCTGCTGCCGCACTTCCTGCTGGTCGCCGACTGGTCGAAGAACATCGTCCTCAACCTGGCCGGGCACTGGTTCGCCAGTGGCCAGTTGGCACCGCCGGTCGGGATGGGGAGTATGCTGCCCAGCCAGTGACGGCTGGGCCGGGGTGGCGCAGTGCGCCGCCCGACGCCGGCCCGGGTGGGGCGGCGGGAACGGAATTTTTTAGCCTGTAAACCAACTAGGGGTTGCGTCGCATGTGTGGCATCGTCGGTATCGTGGGCAAGTCGAACGTCAATCAGGCGTTGTATGACGCGCTCACCGTTCTCCAGCATCGCGGCCAGGACGCTGCCGGCATCGTCACCTGTCAGGACGACAGGCTCTACCTGCGCAAGGACAACGGCCTGGTCCGTGACGTCTTCCAGCAGCGCCACATGCAGCGCCTGGTGGGCAAGGTCGGCATCGGCCACGTGCGCTATCCGACCGCCGGCAGCTCCAGCTCCGCCGAGGCCCAGCCGTTCTACGTCAACTCGCCCTACGGCATCACCCTGGCGCACAACGGCAACCTGACCAACGTCGAGCAACTGGCCAAGGAGATCTACGAATCCGACCTGCGCCACGTCAACACCAACTCCGACTCGGAAGTGCTGCTCAATGTCTTCGCCCATGAGCTGGCGGTGCGCAACAAGCTGCAGCCCACCGAGGAAGACGTCTTCGCCGCGGTGGCCGGCGTGCACGCCCGCTGCGTCGGCGGCTACGCCGTGGTGGCGATGATCACCGGCTACGGCATCGTCGGCTTCCGCGACCCCAACGCGATCCGCCCGATCGTCTTCGGCCAGCGCCACACCGAGAACGGCGTGGAATACATGATCGCCTCGGAAAGCGTGGCCCTGGACGTCCTCGGCTTCACCCTGATCCGCGACCTGGCGCCGGGCGAAGCGGTGTACATCACCGAGGAAGGCAAACTGTTCACCCGCCAGTGCGCGGCCAACCCGAAATACTCGCCGTGCATCTTCGAGCACGTCTACCTGGCCCGTCCGGACTCGCTGATGGACGGCATCTCGGTGTACAAGGCGCGCCTGCGCATGGGCGAGAAGCTGGCCGAGAAGATCCTCCGCGAGCGCCCGGAGCACGACATCGACGTGGTCATCCCGATCCCCGACACCAGCCGCACCTCCGCCCTGGAGCTGGCCAACCGGCTGGGCGTGAAGTTCCGCGAAGGCTTCGTGAAGAACCGCTACATCGGCCGTACCTTCATCATGCCCGGCCAGGCCGCGCGCAAGAAGTCGGTGCGCCAGAAGCTCAACGCCATCGAGCTGGAATTCCGCGGCAAGAACGTGATGCTGGTGGACGACTCCATCGTCCGCGGCACCACCAGCAAGCAGATCATCCAGATGGCCCGCGAGGCCGGGGCGAAGAAGGTCTACTTCTGCTCCGCGGCGCCGGCCGTGCGCTACCCCAACGTCTACGGCATCGACATGCCGAGCGCCCACGAACTGATCGCCCATGACCGCAGCACCGAAGAGGTGTGCGAACTGCTCGGCGCCGACTGGCTGGTCTACCAGGACCTGTCGGACCTGATCGACGCGGTCGGCGGCGGCAAGATCAAGATCGAGCACTTCGACTGCGCGGTCTTCGACGGCCAGTACGTGACCGGCGACGTCAACGAAGCCTATCTGAACCGGATCGAGCAGGCGCGCAACGACGCGACCAAGGCCAAGGCCAACGCGGTCAGCGCCATCATCGATCTGTACAACGACTGAAGGAGAGCAGGGGATGGCACAGGAATGGGAAGCCGGTCGCCTGGACAGTGACCTGGAAGGCGCCGCCTTCGACACCCTGGCGGTACGCGCCGGGCAGCAACGCACCCCGGAGGCGGAGCACGGCGAAGCGCTGTTCCCCACCTCCAGCTACGTGTTCCGCAGCGCCGCCGACGCCGCCGCGCGCTTCGCCGGCGAGGTGCCGGGCAACGTCTACTCGCGCTACACCAACCCGACGGTGCGCACCTTCGAAGAGCGCATCGCCGCCCTGGAAGGCGCCGAGCAGGCGGTGGCCACCTCCACCGGTATGTCGGCCATCCTCTCGCTGGTGATGACCCACTGCAGCGCCGGCGACCACGTGCTGGTCTCGCGCAGCGTGTTCGGCTCGACCATCAGCCTGTTCGAGAAGTACTTCAAGCGCTTCGGCGTGCAGGTGGACTACCCGCCGCTGAGCGACCTCAAGGCCTGGGAAGCGGCGATCAAGCCGAACACCAAGCTGCTGTTCGTCGAGTCGCCGTCCAACCCCCTGGCCGAGCTGGTGGACATCGCCGCCCTGGCCGAGATCGCCCACGCCCACGGCGCGCTGCTGGCGGTGGACAACTGCTTCTGCACCCCGGCGCTGCAGCAGCCGCTGAAGCTCGGCGCGGACGTGGTGATCCACTCGGCGACCAAGTACATCGACGGCCAGGGCCGCAGCATGGGCGGCGTGGTCGCCGGCAGCCGCAAGCTGATGGAGGGCGTGGTCGGTTTCCTGCGCACCGCCGGCCCGACACTGAGCCCGTTCAACGCCTGGATCTTCCTCAAGGGCCTGGAAACCCTGCGCGTGCGCATGCAGGCGCATTGTGCCGCGGCCCAGGACGTGGCCGAGTGGCTGGAACAACAGCCGGGCATCGAGCGCGTCTACTACGCCGGCCTGCCCAGCCACCCGCAGCACGAGCTGGCCAAGCAGCAGCAGAAGGGCTTCGGCGCGGTGGTCAGCTTCGAGGTGAAGGGCGACAAGGCCGCGGCCTGGCGCTTCATCGACGCCACCCGGATGATCTCCATCACCACCAACCTGGGTGACACCAAGACCACCATCGCCCACCCGGCGACCACCTCCCACGGCCGCCTGTCGCCGCAGGAGCGCGAGAACGCCGGCATCCGCGACAACCTGATCCGCGTCGCGGTGGGCCTGGAGGACGTCGACGACATCAAGAAGGACCTGGCACGAGGCCTGGCGGCACTGTGAGCGACCTGGCAGCGATCATCGGCAACGGCAAGGTCGCGCTGGTTACCGGCGCGGCGCGGGGCATCGGCCTGGGGATCAGCGCCTGGCTGATCGCCGAGGGCTGGCAGGTGGTGCTGGTCGACCAGGACCGCGAGCGCGGCGCCAAGGTCGCCGAGGCGCTGGGCGACAAGGCCTGGTTCATCGCCCTGGACGTATCCCAGGAGAGCCAGGTGGCGCAGACCGTGGCCGAGGTGCTCGGGCAGTTCGGCCGCCTCGACGCCCTGGTGTGCAACGCGGCCATCGCCCGCCCGGGCGTCACGTCGCTGGAGGGCCTGACGCTCAACGAGTGGAACCGCACCCTGGCGGTGAACCTCAGCGGCCCGATGCTGCTGGCCAAGCACTGCGCTCCCTACCTGCGGGCGCACCAGGGCAGCATCGTCAACATCGCCTCGACCCGCGCGCACCAGTCCGAGCGCAGCTCCGAAGCCTACGCGGCGAGCAAGGGCGGCATCCTCGCCCTGACCCACGCGCTGGCCATGAGCCTGGGCCCGGAAATCCGCGTCAACGCGGTCAGCCCCGGCTGGATCGACGCCCGCGACCTCCACGAGCGCCAGGCGGCGCCGCTCACCGAGCTGGACCACGACCAGCACCCGGTCGGCCGCGTCGGCACGGTGGAAGACGTCGCCGCGCTGGTGGCCTGGCTGCTGGGCGACAACGCCGGCTTCGTCACCGGCCAGGAGTTCGTCGTCGACGGCGGCATGACGCGCAAGATGATCTATCTCGACTGAGGTCGGGGGGTTCCGTGACCGTCTCCGAAGCGCGCCTGGGATCGAGGTCAAACGGCGGATAACGCCGTAGGCGTTATCCGCCCTACGCCAAGGTCGAGCCTGGCGTAGGGCGAATAACCGTTCGCGGTTATCCGCCGTTACACCAGACTCATGCCCGGCGTCGCGGTCGGGCTCGAAGCGCCCGGAAAGCAGTGCTCCGTGACCGTCCCCGAAGCGCGCCTGGGATCGAGGTCAAACGGCGGATAACGCCGTAGGCGTTATGCGCCCTACGCCAAGGTCGAGCCTGGCGTAGGGCGAATAACCGTTCGCGGTTATCCGCCGTTACACCAGACTCATGCCCGGCGTCGCGGTCGAGCTCGAAGCGCCCTGAAAGCGGATGCTCGCAGCGGCGCGCTACACCCAACCCCAAAGGCAGCTGGCTTCCCGCGTTCCCTCCAAAGCACGAAATTTCAAAAAAAATCCAACCAGGGCATTGACTTAGGAAATGCCGCCGGTAGAATGCGCCCCACTTCGAGACGAAGGGTGATTAGCTCAGCTGGGAGAGCATCTGCCTTACAAGCAGAGGGTCGGCGGTTCGATCCCGTCATCACCCACCATCTCGCAAGTTACGCGCAGCGGTAGTTCAGTCGGTTAGAATACCGGCCTGTCACGCCGGGGGTCGCGGGTTCGAGTCCCGTCCGCTGCGCCATCTTCCCCCTCCTGGAGTTCATCACCCCGAACTCGCCGCCACGTAGAGTCAAGGCTCCGTAGCGACAGGCAGGATGGAAGGCCGTAACACCCTTGGACGCAAGTCCAGCCGACGCGCAGCGGTAGTTCAGTCGGTTAGAATACCGGCCTGTCACGCCGGGGGTCGCGGGTTCGAGTCCCGTCCGCTGCGCCATTTTCCAAGCCCTCAGGCAGCCATGCCTGGGGGCTTTTTCATTGCGCCGGGAAAAGCCGGCGGTCATGCGCCATTCATCCGCGCCGGCTAGGCTGCATCCATGACCTTGTCGAACGCGATGGGAGGCAGCCATGGACGACTACCAGGAAGAACTGCTCGAAGAACACCGCGCCGAGTGCGATTCGCCGGAGCCGGCGGACGACGCCACCGAGATGTGATCAGCCGGCCTGCCGCTGCGCGCGGCGGTATTCCCCCGGCGGCTGGCCGCTCCAGCGCTTGAAGGCGCGCTGGAAGGCCTCGGCCGAGGCGAAGCCGAGCAGGTAGGCGATCTCGCCGAAGGCCAGGTCGGTGTCGCGGATGTAGATCATCGCCAGATCGCGGCGCGTCTCGTTGAGGATGCTGCGGAACTGCGTGCCTTCCTCGGCCAGCTTGCGGCGCAGCGTCCAGGTCGGCAGCTTGAGGCGCGCGGCGACCTCTTCCAGGTCCGGCTCGCGGCCGTTGAGCAGCGGCCCCAGTAGTTGCACTACGCGCTCGCGCAGGGTGCGCGTGCGGGTGCGCAGCTCCAGTTCCTTCTCGCAGATTTCCTGCATCTGCCGCCAGGTGCTGGGGCAGTGCTCGCGGTTGCCCAGGGCCAGGCTGGCCTGGTCCAGGCGCAGGCGGTTGGCGCCGGCGGCGAATTCCACCGGGCAGCCGAAGAATTCCTCGTAGCGGGCCGCGTAGTCCGGCGCCGGGTACTCGATCTCCACCCGGAGCGGGCGCAGCGGCTGCCCGGCGATGCGCGCCAGGTAGCTGAGCCAGCCGGCCAGCACCGAATCCACCACGAAGCGGTTGTAGGCGTTGTACGGGCTGATGGAATAGAAGCTCAGCCAGGCGCCGCCGGCATCCTCGGCCAGGCTGGAGCGGCCGCGGTAGTTCTGCGCGTAGAGCGGTTCGAAGCGGATCAGCGCGCGGCTGGCGGCGCGCAGGTCGGGGGCCAGGGCGGCTGTGACGCCGGGCAGGCCGAGTTGCTGGATGCGGCTGAACTGGCCCATGCGCAGGCCCAGGGCGGGGTCGCCGCTGAGCTGGATGGCCGCGTGGCCCAGGCGCATGTAGCGCGGGATCGACAGGCGCCCGCCGGGTTCGGCGAAGCGCGCTGCGTCCAGGCCGTACTGCAGCAGCAGCGGCTGCGCCGGCACGCCGCGGTCTTCCAGGGCGTCGGCCAGGCCGTGGACGAAGCCTATGGAGAGGTCGCCCAGCCGCATGCCCGGTTGCTTCATGGTCACAGCCAGAGATTGATCAGGCGCGCGCCGGGGCCGTCTTCGGCGAGCTGCTGGCCGCCACGGTCGACCACCAGGCCGGGGCCGGAGCTGCCCAGGTCCCACAGCTGCCCGCGGAGGAACACCGCGATGCCGGCCTGGGCGCCGCTGGCGGCCAGGCGCCCGCCGAGGGCCAGCTGTTGCCAGGCCTGGCCTTCGCTCAGCTCGCCGGGCTTGAGCTGCACGTCGGAAGGCGTGCGCGCGCCGTTGTAGCCGCGCCAGGGCTGCTGCCACTGGCCGTTGCCGGTGAGGAAGGCGGGCACCGCCAGCAGCTCGACCTTTTCCGAGGCCAGCACCGCGTAGTTGATCGGGTACCAGCTGTCGGCGCAGATCAGCACGCCCAGGCGCCCGGCCGGCGTGTCCAGTACCTGCAGGTTGTCGCTGTGGCCGGCGCGGATGAAGGGCTTCTCGTCGTCGATGGGGAAGACCTTGCGCTGCGGCTGGCCCAGCGGCCTGCCGTCGCTGCCGAACACCAGGCTGGCGTTGTACAGGCTGCCGTTGCCGGTGACCAGCACGCCGTCCTCCACCTTGGGGTTGGGCAGGACGATGGAGCCGGCCACCAGGGTGACGCCGAACTGCCGGGCCAGGCCGCCGAACAGCGTCTGGTAGTCGTGGGCCATGTCCACCGCCTTCATGCGGAACAGGGCGTCGGTGAAGCGGTCGCGGCCCTTGGCGATGAGCCAGCCGCGGGCCAGCTTCACCGGGTTGCTGACGGCCATCCACTGCATGGCTTCGGTCAGGTGCCGGGCCTGGTAGACCTCGGGCTTCTCGCCGGCGGCCACCAGCCAGGTGCCGATGTGCTCGGGGAACACCACCACCGTGCGTGGGCCGAGCAGGCCCTCGCTGCGGGCCTTCTCCAGGTAGGCCGCGAGCTTCAGGCGCAGGCGCTCGACGTTCTGGTAGTCGGGGGCGTAGAGCTCGGGCTGCACGCCCAACAGGTTGCCGCGTTCGGAAGGCGCGCCCTGGTTGAGCACCACCTGGCTGCGCAGGTCGGACAGGTAGTGGCCCACCGGGCGGCGCTCGGCCCAGCCGGCGTAGGCGGCGAAGAGGGTGACCAGGATGAGGAATGTCAGCTTGCGCATGCGGGGCTCCGGGACTGGCCGTCAGGGTAGGGGAGCGGCGCCGGCTTGCCAAGCGGTGCTGTCATCTTCGATCAGTAAGTTGTCATTTCCGGTCATTGAGCACGCCCGGGGCGCTGCTTAGAGTCTGCCCCATACCGACCGTGGCCCGTCCGAGGCCCCGGCACCATGCCCGATGTGGAGGAATCATGACCGCCGCCCGCTACCCGCACCTGCTCGCGCCCCTGGACCTGGGCTTCACCACCCTGCGCAACCGCACCCTGATGGGCTCGATGCACACCGGCCTGGAAGAGAAGCCCAACGGCTTCGAACGCATGGCCGCCTACTTCGCCGAGCGCGCCCGCGGCGGCGTCGGCCTGATGGTCACCGGCGGCATCGGCCCGAACGAGGAAGGCGGCGTGTACGCCGGCGCGGCCAAGCTGACCACCGCCGAGGAAGCCGAGAAGCACAAGGTCGTCACCCAGGCGGTGCACGAGGCCGGCGGCAAGATCTGCATGCAGATCCTCCACGCCGGGCGCTACGCCTACAGCCCGAAATCCGTGGCGCCCAGCGCCATCCAGGCGCCGATCAATCCGTTCAAGCCGCGCGAGCTGGACGAGGAGGGCATCCAGAAGCAGATCCAGGACTTCGTCACCTGCTCGGCCCTGGCCCAGCAGGCCGGCTACGACGGCGTCGAGATCATGGGATCGGAAGGCTACTTCATCAACCAGTTCCTGGTCGCCCACACCAACCAGCGCACCGACCGCTGGGGCGGCAGCTACGAGAACCGCATGCGCCTGCCGGTGGAGATCGTCCGCCGCGTGCGTGAGGCGGTGGGGCCGAACTTCATCATCATCTACCGCCTGTCGATGCTCGACCTGGTGGAAGGCGGCAGCACCTGGGACGAGATCGTCCTGCTGGCCAAGGCCATCGAGCAGGCCGGCGCCACCCTGATCAACACCGGCATTGGCTGGCACGAGGCGCGCATCCCGACCATCGCCACCAAGGTGCCGCGCGCGGCCTTCACCAAGGTCACCGCCAAGCTGCGCGGCGAGGTGGGCATCCCGCTGGTCACCACCAACCGCATCAACACCCCGGAAGTGGCCGAGCAGGTGCTGGCCGAGGGCGACGCCGACATGGTCTCCATGGCCCGGCCGTTCCTCGCCGACCCGGACTTCGTCAACAAGGCCGCCGAAGGCCGAGCCGACGAGATCAACACCTGCATCGGCTGCAACCAGGCCTGCCTGGACCATACCTTCGGCGGCAAGCTGACTAGTTGCCTGGTCAACCCGCGCGCCTGCCACGAGACCGAGCTGAACTACATCCCCACCACCCACGTGAAGAAGGTCGCCGTGGTCGGCGCCGGCCCGGCCGGCCTGGCCGCCGCCACCGTGGCCGCCGAGCGTGGCCACCAGGTGACGCTGTTCGACGCCGCCGGCGAGATCGGCGGACAGTTCAACGTGGCCAAGCGCGTGCCGGGCAAGGAAGAGTTCTACGAGACCCTGCGCTACTTCAAGCGCAAGCTGGAGACCACCGGCGTCGACCTGCGCCTGAACACTCGCGTGTCGGTCGACGACCTGGCCAAGGGCGGCTTCGACGAGATCCTCCTGGCCACCGGCATCGTCCCGCGCACCCCGGCCATCCCCGGCATCGACAGCCCGAAGGTGATCAGCTACCTGGACGCCATCCTCGAGCGCAAGCCGGTGGGGCAGAAGGTGGCGGTGATCGGCGCCGGCGGCATCGGCTTCGACGTCTCCGAGTACGTCACCCATGACGGCGAATCCACCAGCCTGGATCGCCACGCCTTCTGGAAGGAGTGGGGCATCGACGAGAACCTGGAAGCCCGCGGCGGCGTCGCCGGCATCCAGCCGCACCCGCATGCCGCGGCGCGCCAGGTGTTCCTGTTGCAGCGCAAGAAGTCCAAGGTCGGCGACGGCCTGGGCAAGACCACCGGCTGGATTCACCGCACCGGGCTGAAGAACAAGCGGGTGCAGATGCTCAACAGCGTGGAGTACCTCAAGGTCGACGACGCCGGGCTGCACATCCGCATCGCCGAGGGCGAGCCGCAGGTGCTGCCGGTGGATACCGTGATCGTCTGCGCCGGCCAGGAGCCGCTGCGCGAGCTGCACGACGGCCTGGTCGCCGCCGGGCAGAAGGTGCACCTGATCGGCGGCGCCGACGTGGCCGCCGAACTGGATGCCAAGCGCGCCATCAACCAGGGCTCGCGCCTGGCCGCCGAACTCTGATCCCTGGCCTTTGCCGCCCGGATGCGCTGTCCGGGCGGCAAAGGGCGGAGCCCGTCACAGTTTTCTGTCTGTCGTACGTCGCCTTCTTACAGTCTGCCGAGTGACTGCCAACCCAGTCACATCGCCTGCGTCACTATTTCCCCTAGACTTGCCCCGGCAGCGGTGCGTTCAAAGCCCGGCTGCCGGCCCCTCTGCGGGCCCAACCCTGTTCGCGACAGTCCAGAGGTCCCGTCATGAGCCTGCAGAAAAAGCCTCAGATGGTCGAGGCCGTGGCCTTCTTCGATGAGCGTGGCATCTGCAAGCAGATGCTCTATCCCGAATTCGAGGCCCTGCTCGACAACGTCGTGCAGATGCACGAGTTCGCCGACCAGCAGATGCGCCTGGCCTATGTGCTGATCAACGGGCGCCTGCAGGTCAAGGCGGCGGTGTTCTTCTACCTGGATTTCGACGAGAACGGCGAGGCCGACCGCGGCTGGAACCTGCCGCTGCGCCAGCTCGCCGACCGCGCCGGGCGCGGCCCGGACATGGGCGCCGGGCCGATCCGCCTGGCCTGCCGCAGCCAGTGCCCGGTGTCCTGGCACCAGATGCATCTGTGGGACCCGAGCCTGGTGACGGGCAACAACCATCTGGTGATGCTGCGCGACGCGATCCGGCGCAACCACCTCGGCCTGCTGGTCGAGGAGGAGCCCGTCGCCGTCGAGCCGCAGCGCCTGAAGGTGGCTGCCGAGCACCAGTGGTACGCGACGCCGGCGCAGGACCCGCAGGAGCAGGCCGAGAAGCTGGCCCAGGCGATGCTGGAAGAACACCGGCAGAAGACCGCCGAGCTGCTCGGCCAGCAGGCCTCGCGCCTGTCCAGCCTGAGCCAGCAGCACGAGCAGGAGCTGCAACGCCTGCGCCTGGGCGCCGAGGAACAGGTCAAGGTGCTGCAGGCCGAACTGGCCGCGCTGCGCGAGGGGCTCAAGCGCGAGGAAGAGATCAATGCCGGCCTGCGCCGCGAGCTGGATGAGCGGGTGGACGGCTTCCAGCGCGGCCGCGAGGAACTGACCGCGCAACTGCGCAGCATCGAGCAGCAGGGGCGCGCGGAGCTGGAGGAACTGCGCACGCAGTTCGAGGGCGAGGCCGATGCGAAGGTCGCGGCGGTGATTGCCCAGTACAAGGAACAGTTGGCGCTGCGCGATGCCGAGCTGAGCTACCGCAACGAACTGGACCGCCAGCTGCAGCAGGACAACGAGGCCCTGCGCCGCGAGCTGGCCGCCCAGGCGGCGCGGGCGCAGAGCGATGCGCTGCTGGAGAAGCTGACCTCGCTCGGGGTGATCTTCGTCGTCTATCATCCCGGCGCCGGGCACCTGACCATTCCGCTGCAGGACATCCCACGCTACCAGGAAAACCCCATGGCCTACGCCGCCGCCAAATGCTTCGTTTCCGAAGCCCAGTATTGCCAGTGGCTGGCCCACTACCAGCAGCCGACCTGCGACGGCCGCCTGTCCAACGGCGAACGCTGCGCGCTGCCGGTCGACCGGGTGGATACCCCGGGCCGCTTCGTCGACGGCGACAGCAACTGCTGCGCCCGGCACAAGACCAGCGGCGGCCTGCGTGGCGTGACCGCGGGCTAGGTGGCTGCCCTGCGATTCCCCGAGTGGCGCCCGCTTCCCCCGTTGCAACCGGTGCGCCTCGACTGGCTGGAACAAGCTGGCGTCGAGCTGGCGCTGTTGCGCCTGGACCTGGTCGACGAGCGGGTGTCCGGCAACAAGTGGTTCAAGCTGGCGCCCTACCTGCGCCAGGCCGCCGAACAGGGCCTGGAAGGCCTGATCAGCCTGGGCGGCGCCCATTCCAACCACCTGCACGCCCTGGCCGCCGCCGGCCAGCGCTTCGGCTTCGCCACCGTCGGCCTGCTGCGCGGAAACGAGCAGGACACGCCCACGGTGCGCGATCTGCGCGCCTGGGGCATGCAACTGCACTGGCTCGGCTACGCCGGCTACCGCGAGCGCCATGCCGAAGGTTTCTGGGCGCCCTGGCGCGAACGCTACCCGCGCCTGCTGGCGGTTGACGAGGGCGGCGGCGGTTTGCCCGGCGCGCTGGGTTGCGCGCCGTTGGTGGAACAGTTGCGTGAGCAATTGCCGGGCATCGGCTGGAACGGTTACGACCAGCTCTGGGCCGCCTGTGGCACTGGCACCACTTTGGCCGGGCTGGTGCTGGGCGAGCAGGGCGCGCACCCGCTGATCGGCGCCCTGGCGGTGCCGCCTGGCCATGGCGTGGAAGCCATGTTGCCGCGGCTGCTGGCCGAGGCGGGGCATGAAGACGCCGGTTATCGTCTGCTGGACGCCAGCCGCGGCGGTTTCGGCAAGGTGGATGCCGGGCTGGTGCGCTTCATGGCCGATTTCGAGGCGGCCACTGGCGTGCCGCTGGAGCCGCTGTACACCGGCAAGCTGCTGCTGGCCCTGCACGACGAGGTAAGCGCCGGGCGGGTACCCCGCGGCAGCCGCCTGGTCGCCGTGCACAGCGGCGGCCTGCAGGGGCGGAGGGCGATGGAAGAGAGCTTGGGGCGATTGCAGTAGGGCATTCGTTCGTGCCAGCCGGATATATCGGCGCGGATCGCGGATGAGATCCGCTCCTACGACCCACCCACGTCATTCGCGCGCCCTGCGCGCGGAATCGCGGGCAGGGCCCGCTCCTACAGGTGTAGGCCGTACTCCACGGCGAACACGTAGGGCACGGTTGTAGGCGCGACTGTCTTGCCGACCGCGCCGAGATGCTCTTCGTAGGATGGGTTGAGCTTGCGAAACCCATGCTGCCATGGCGATGGGTATCGCTTCGCTCAACCCATCCTACGGAACCACCCCGCCGCTCCGGGCAGCCATCAGTGGGAATAGCCGTTATGCACCCTTGGCCACTGGTCGCCGACCAGGAACAGCCTTTCGGCCTCGCACCATTCCCCCTGCTGTTCCTCCAGGCGCACCAGCAACTGCGGGAAGGCATCCGCCGGCAACTGCGCCAGCCAGGCATCGAAGCGTTCCGGTGCCCAGCTCTGCTCGGCGGTCTTGCGCGCCGGAGCCAGCCATTCGCTGCGTGGCAGCGGCTGCCAGCGCCCCGTGCCCTGGGCGCGGTACAGGGGCCAGTGACTGCGGTGCAGCCAGGAGCCGCTCAGGTGATCGGGGTTGGCGCCCTCCGGCGCCGCGCACTCGCCGGGCCAGGGGTAGAACAGGTAGCCGCCCAGCCAGAGCGCGGCTTGCACCGGGGCGCGGCTGAATCCGGCGATCAGGGCGCGGCCGTGCGCAGTGGAGGAGAGCGGCAACTGGTGCTCGCGCAGGTGGCGCAGCTTGTTCGCCAGGCGGTCCTCGGCGCCGGGGCCGAGCCAGTCGTTCGGGCCTTCGCGGCTGGGGCCCAGGTAGAGCTTGATGGCCAGTTCCAGGTGGTGCAGCCCGTCGTCGTCCTCCAGCAGCAGGTCCAGCTCGCCCAGGGTGTGGCCGTTGTCGCGCACCGCCAGGTTGGCGCCGAGCAGGCGCAGGTCCGGTGCCTGTTGCAGGGCGAACTGCCAGAGGCGTTCGTAGTAGCGGCCCAGGCGTTGTTGCGGTGAACGCTGCAGCCAGGCTTGCAGCGCTTCGCTGTACCTTTCCTGTTCGCGCAGCCAGCCGCCCAGAAGCTCCGGCTCGGCCAGCCAGCGGCTCGCTGCCAGCGGATGACGCAGGGGCAGGGTGCCACCGGCATCCAGCAGGGGTTCGCCGAGCAGCGTCCAGGCGAGGTCGCGTACCGCGGGTTGGCGCAGTTCGGCTAGCAGCTCAGCGAGCAGGTAGGCGGTCGACTTCATCCGTGCAGCCTAGCCGAACGCCCGCGCTGCTGCGCGGGTTTGCCGCTGTTCGGGGGTTTCCCCCATAATTCCGGGCACTACCCGCTCGCACCCGCCGCCTGGAGTCTCATGGAATCCTTTCGCAACATCGGCATCATCGGCCGCCTCGGCAGCACCCAGGTGCTGGAAACCATCCGCCGGCTGAAGCGCTTCCTGACCGAGCGGCACCTGCACGTGATCCTCGAGGACACCATCGCCGAAGTGCTGCCCGGCCACGGCCTGCAGACCTGCTCGCGGAAGATCATGGGCGAGATCTGCGACCTGGTCGTCGTCGTCGGCGGCGACGGCAGCATGCTCGGCGCGGCGCGCGCGCTGGCCCGGCACAAGGTGCCGGTGCTGGGCATCAACCGCGGCAGCCTGGGCTTCCTCACCGACATCCGCCCGGACGAGCTGGAAACCAAGGTGGACGAGGTGCTCGGCGGCCAGTACATCGTCGAAAGCCGCTTCCTGCTCGACGCCCAGGTGCGCCGCCACGGCGAATCCATCGGCCAGGGCGACGCGCTCAACGACGTGGTGCTGCACCCCGGCAAGTCGACGCGGATGATCGAGTTCGAGCTGCACATCGACGGCCAGTTCGTCTGCAGCCAGAAGGCCGACGGCCTGATCGTCGCCACGCCCACCGGCTCCACCGCCTACTCGCTGTCCGCCGGCGGGCCGATCATGCATCCGAAGCTGGACGCCATCGTCATAGTGCCGATGTACCCGCACACCCTGTCGAGCCGGCCGATCGTGGTCGACGGCAACAGCGAGCTGAAGATAGTGGTGTCGCCGAACATGCAGATCTACCCGCAGGTCTCCTGCGACGGGCAGAACCACTTCACCTGCGCGCCGGGCGACATGGTCACGGTGAGCAAGAAGCCGCAGAAGCTGCGCCTGATCCACCCGATCGACCACAACTACTACGAGGTCTGCCGGACCAAGCTCGGCTGGGGCAGCCGGCTGGGGAGCAGCGAGTGAGCGAACTCGACCCGGGCCGTGGCTACGACCTGATCGGCGACGTCCACGGCTGCGCGCACACCCTCGACCGCCTGCTGGAGCGGCTGGGCTACCAGTTGCACGGCGGCGTCTGGCGCCACCCGCGGCGCCAGGCGCTGTTCCTCGGCGACATCGTCGACCGCGGCCCGCGCATCCGCGAGGCCCTGCACCGGGTGCACGACATGGTCGCCGCCGGCGAGGCCCTGTGCATCATGGGCAACCACGAGTACAACCTGCTCGGCTGGTCCACCCCGGCGGCGCCGGGCAGCGGCCGCCAGTACCTGCGCGAGCACACCCCGCGGCACGCGCGGCTGATCCAGGAAACCCTCGACCAGTTCGAGGGCCACCCCGGCGACTGGCGCGACTTCCTCGGCTGGTTCCGGCGCCTGCCGCTGTTCCTCGACGCCGGGCGCTTCCGCATGGTCCACGCCTGCTGGGACAACGAGCTGATCGACTCGCTGCGCCGGCAGTTCCCCGACGGGCGCATCGACGAGGCCTTCCTGCAGTCCTCCGCCGAGCACGGCAGCTTCGCCTACCAGGTATGCAACCGCCTGCTGCGCGGCACCGACATGCGCCTGCCCAACGGCATGACGCTGACCGGCAGCGACGGCTTCACCCGCGCGTTCTTCCGCACCAAGTTCTGGGAAGAGGACCGCGAGCCGGAGACCTACGGCGACATCGTCTTCCAGCCCGACGCGCTGCCCGACGAGGTGGCCGCCGAGCGCCTGAGCGCCGAGCAGAAGTCCAGCCTGCTGAGCTACGGCGCCGACGAGCCGTTGCTGTTCGTCGGCCACTACTGGCGTCGCGGCACGCCGGCGCCGATCCGCCCGAACCTGGCCTGCCTGGACTACAGCGCGGTCATGTACGGCAAGCTGGTGGCCTACCGGCTGGACCAGGAAACGCGCCTGCAGCGCGACAAGTTCGTCTGGGTGGACGTGAAGCGTCCGGGAGAGGATGAGTGAGCGCGGTAGTGGCCATGCGCCTGCCCCTGGCGGCGGACCTCGCCGGTTTCGTCGGCCTGCTGCAACGCCTGAACCTGCCCTTCCGGGTCAGCGAGGAGGCCGGCGAACAGGTGCTCTGGGTGCCGGACGAAAGCCTGGCCGAGCAGGTGCGCGACCTCTACCGGCGCTATCCGCAGGGCGACCCCGAACTGGCTTCCGCGGCTCAACCGCAGCGCCGCGGCCCGGGCTTCCTGGCCCAGGTGCGGGCCAGCAAGGTGACCGCCGCGGTGCTGCTGGTGACCTTCGTGGTCGCCGCCCTGACCCTGCTCGGCGGCAACCCGGACACCCTGCGCTGGTTCACCTTCCAGGACTTCCAACTGGTCGGCAGCGACCGGGTGCTGTTCCAGCCGCTGGCCGAGGGCCTGGCGGCGGGGCAGTGGTGGCGCCTGTTCACGCCCATGCTGATCCACTTCGGCTGGCTGCACCTGGCGATGAACGCCATGTGGTACTGGGAACTGGGCCGGCGCATCGAATACCGCCAGGGCGGCGTCATGCTGTTGGGCCTGAGCCTGGGCTTCGGCCTGGTGTCCAACGTCGTGCAGTACCTGGCTTCCGGGCCGAGCCTGTTCGGCGGCCTGTCCGGCGTGCTCTACGGCCTGCTCGGGCACTGCTGGATATTCCAGCTGCTGGCGCCGACCCCGGCCTACCGCCTGCCGAAGGGCGTGGTGGCGATGATGCTGATCTGGCTGCTGGTGTGCCTGTCCGGCGTCATCGACCTGCTGGGCTTCGGCTCCATCGCCAACGGCGCCCACGTCGGAGGGCTGCTGATCGGCTGCCTGACCGGCGCGCTGGGCGGCATGCTGGCGCGCGGGCGCCAGGCCTGATCCTTGGCGCCGTAGGATGGCGTTGAGCGAAGCGATACCCATCGCCGCAACATCCAATTCATCACCGGCACCAGGGTTATCGGTTTCCCGCATGACCGCGAGCAGGCCGGCGGCCACGGCCAACCGGCGTATAACGCGGAGCGTTATACGCCCTACGTCCATGCCACCGTTTGACCTCTGTTCGTGCGCCAGGCCGCCCGGCCCGGTAGAATGCCGGTTTTGCCCCCAGCAGGAGCCGGCCCCATGTCGTCCTTCGCCGAAACCATCGAGAACATCACCCCGGAAATCTACGAGAGCCTCAAGCTCGCCGTGGAGATCGGCAAGTGGCCGGACGGCCGCAAGCTCACCCAGGAGCAGAAGGAGCTGTGCCTGCAGGCGATGATCGCCTGGGAGCTGCAGAACCTGCCCGAGGACCAGCGCACCGGCTACATGGGCCCGCAGGAGTGCGAGTCCCACGCCGAGCCGATCCCCAACATCCTCTTCTCGTCCAATTCGCTGCACTGATGGCCGGGCTTTGATGGAAGAGCTAGGACGCGGCGCCCTGAGCAAGATGTCGGCGCGCCTTGAAAGCCCCGTGCAGTACGCCTTCCGCCTCGGCGAGGCGGAAATCGCGGTCAACCCGCTGATCGGCAGGACCCTGCGCCTGGAATACCTGGGCGCCATCCACTGCTGCCATTGCGGGCGCAAGACGAAGAAGAGCTTCAGCCAGGGCTACTGCTACCCCTGCTTCACCAAGCTGGCGCAGTGCGACAGCTGCATCGTCAGCCCGGAGAAGTGCCACTACGACGAAGGCACCTGCCGCGAGCCGGCGTGGGGCGAGCGCTTCTGCATGACCGACCACGTGGTCTACCTGGCCAACTCCTCTGGCGTGAAGGTGGGCATCACCCGCGCCACCCAGGTGCCGACGCGCTGGATCGACCAGGGCGCGCGCCAGGCGCTGCCGATCCTGCGGGTGGCCACGCGCCAGCAGTCCGGGCTGGTGGAAGACCTGCTGCGCAGCCAGGTGGCCGACCGCACCAACTGGCGCGCCCTGCTCAAGGGCGAGGCCGAACCGCTGGACCTGGCGGCCATCCGCGAGCAGCTGTTCGACCACTGCGCCGAGGGCCTGCGCGAGCTGCAGCAGCGCTTCGGCCTGCAGGCCATCCAGCCGGTGAGCGACATCGAGCCGATCGAGATCCGCTACCCGGTGCAGGCCTACCTGGCCAAGATCACCAGCTTCGATCTGGACAAGACGCCGGTGGTGGAGGGTACCCTGCAAGGCATCAAGGGCCAGTACCTGATCTTCGACACCGGCGTCATCAATATCCGTAAGTACACAGCTTATCAGCTAGCCATCAGCTATAAGCCTCAAGCGGCAAGCTGAGCCGGCGAACCACGAACTTGCGGCTTGAAGCTCGAAGCTTGAAGCTGCCCGGAGGGCCACATGCGCACCGATCAACCGAAAGTCATCTACCTCAAGGACTACCAGGCGCCCGAGTACCTGATCGACGAGACCAACCTGACCTTCGAGCTGTACGAGGACCACACCCTGGTCCACGCGCAACTGGTCATGCGACGCAACCCCGAGCGCGGCGAGGGCCTGCCGCCGCTGGTGCTCGACGGCCAGCAGCTGGAACTGCAATGGGTGGCCCTGGACGACCGCGTGCTGGAAGAGGGCGACTACCAACTGGACGAGAACCACCTGACCCTGCAGCCGACCGCGAAACAGTTCACCGTCGACAGCACCGTGCGCATCCACCCGGAGAAGAACACCGCGCTGGAAGGCCTGTACAAGTCCGGCAAGATGTTCTGCACCCAGTGCGAGGCCGAGGGCTTCCGCAAGATCACCTACTACCTCGACCGCCCGGACGTGATGAGCAGCTTCACCACCACCGTCTCGGCCGAGCAGCACAAGTACCCGGTGCTGCTGTCCAACGGCAACCCGGTGGCCAGCGGTTCGGAAGAGGATGGCCGCCACTGGGCCACCTGGCAGGACCCGTTCAGGAAGCCGGCCTACCTGTTCGCTCTGGTCGCCGGCGACCTCTGGGCGGTGGAAGACACCTACACCACCCTGAGCGAGCGCGAAGTCGCCCTGCGCATCTACGTCGAGCCGGAGAACATCGACAAGTGCCAGCACGCCATGGACAGCCTGAAGAAGGCCATGCGCTGGGACGAGAAGGTCTACGGCCGCGAGTACGACCTGGACATCTTCATGATCGTCGCGGTCAACGACTTCAACATGGGCGCCATGGAGAACAAGGGGCTCAACATCTTCAACTCCAGCTGCGTGCTGGCCAAGGCCGAGACCGCCACCGACGCCGCGCACCAGCGCGTCGAGGGCGTGGTGGCCCACGAATACTTCCACAACTGGTCGGGCAACCGCGTGACCTGCCGCGACTGGTTCCAGCTGTCGCTCAAGGAAGGCTTCACCGTGTTCCGCGACAGCGAGTTCTCCGCCGACATGAACTCGCGCACCGTCAAGCGCGTCGAGGACGTGGCCTTCCTGCGCACCAACCAGTTCGCCGAGGACGCCGGCCCCATGGCCCACCCGGTGCGCCCGGACTCCTTCATCGAAATCTCCAACTTCTACACCCTGACCGTCTACGAGAAGGGTTCGGAAGTGGTGCGCATGATCCACACCCTGCTCGGCGCCGAGGGCTTCCGCAAGGGCACCGACCTGTACTTCGAACGCCATGACGGCCAGGCGGTGACCTGCGACGACTTCGTCAAGGCCATGGAAGACGCCAACGGCGTCGACCTGACGCAGTTCAAGCGCTGGTACAGCCAGGCCGGCACCCCGCGCCTGGCGGTGGAGGAAAGCTACGACGCCGCCGCCCAGAGCTACACCCTGACCTTCCGCCAGAGCTGCCCGCCGACCCCGGGCCAGAAGGACAAGCAGCCCTTCGTCATCCCGGTGGAAATGGGCCTGCTCGACCACCTGGGCAACCCGCTGCCGCTGCGCCTGGCCGGCGAGGAACACGCCCACGGCAGCAACCGCGTGCTGCAGGTGACCGAGGCCGAGCAATCCTTCACCTTCGTCGGCCTGGCCGAGAAGCCGCTGCCGTCGCTGCTGCGCGGCTTCTCCGCGCCGGTGAAGCTGAGCTTCCCCTACGACCGCGACCAACTGATGTTCCTCATGCAGTACGACGAGGACGGCTTCAACCGCTGGGAAGCCGGCCAGCAGCTGTCGGTGCAGGTGCTCCAGGAACTGATCGGCCAGCACCAGCGCGGCGAGCAGCTGGTGCTCGACGAGCGCCTGATCGCTGCCTTCCACACCCTGCTGCAGGACAACGCCCTGGACCAGGCGATGGTCGCCGAGATGCTCTCGCTGCCCAGCGAGGCCTACCTCACGGAGCTGAGCGAAGTGGCCGACGTCGAGGCCATCCACGCCGCCCGCGAGTTCGCCCGCAAGCGCATCGCCGAGGCCCTGCGCGAGCCGCTGTGGCAGCGTTACCAGGCCAACCGCGAAGCCTCGCGCAAGACGCCGTACCTGGCCGAGGCCGAGCACATCGCCCGGCGCAGCCTGCAGAACATCGCGCTGTCCTACCTGATGCTGGTGGGCGGCGACGAAGTGCTGGCGGCCTGCCTCGAGCAGTACGAGGCCTGCGACAACATGACCGAACGCCTGACCGCCCTGGCGGTGCTGGTCAACTCGCCGTACGACGACGAGAAGGCCAAGGGCCTGGAAATGTTCGCCGACTACTTCAAGGACAACCCGCTGGTGATGGACCAGTGGTTCAGCGTGCAGGCCGGCTGCACCCTGCCCGGCGGCCTGGAGCGCGTGCAGGCGCTGATGGGCCACCCGGCCTTCACCCTGAAGAACCCGAACAAGATTCGCGCCCTGATCGGCGCCTTCGCCAACCAGAACCTGGTCAACTTCCACCGCGCCGACGGCGCGGGCTACCGCTTCCTGGCCGACCAGGTGATCACCCTCAACGCGCTCAACCCGCAGATCGCCTCGCGCCTGCTGGCGCCGCTGACCCGCTGGCGCAAATACGCCCCGGCGCGCCAGGCCCTGATGCGCGCCGAGCTAGAGCGCATCCTGGCCTCCGGCGAGCTGTCCAGCGACGTCTACGAGGTGGTCAGCAAGAGCCTCGCCTGACGCTGCTCTTGGCTGACGAAAAAAGGTGTTATCGGCCCTGCCGGTAACACCTTTTTTTCGCCTGTGGATTTGCGGGCGCAGCGCCGGGACGCTTTTCGTAGGATGGGTTGAGCCTGCGAAACCCATGCGGTGGTGGTGATGGGTATCGCTTCGCTCAACACCATCCTACGGTGCCCTCCTGCCAGGCAGGGGCAAGGGTTTCGCCGACAGCGCCGAGGTGCTTTTCGTAGGATGGGTTGAGCCTGCGAAACCCATCGGACCATGGTGATGGGTATCGCTTCGCTCAACGCCATCCTACGGTGGTGCTCCTCCTGCCATGCAGGCCGACGGCGCCGAGGCGCTTTTCGTAGGAGCGAGCTTGCTCGCGAACCCCCCGGCAGTCACCGGGTTATTCCCCTTCGGGCCGGCGCAAGCGCTGTTCGCGATGAAGCCGCGTCCCGCGTTCGCGGGAATGATGAGGGTGGGGCGTTTCAGGATGACTCCGAACTCCCCACCCGCTCAGGACAGCCCCCTCTCCCGCTTGCGGGAGAGGGCTGGGGAGAGGGTGCTCTAAAGCCCAGCACCTAAAGTCCCCGGCAAACCCCATTCGCGAGCAAGCTCGCTCCTACGGGAAAGCACCCACGCGGCGAAAGCCGCGCAGCGAATTCCCAAGTGTTCCCACGAGCGCTTCCAGGTACCCGGAAATACCCGGAGTGTTACCGTCGGTATCTTTTTCCTGTCCGCTGGAGGCCGCGTGGCGACTGGGCTGCAGCTTTCCATAGTCCTTTTGGATGACTCCCGCTGCGCTTAACAAAAGATAACGTGCCTTTAATTGTCAGGCTGGGCAAAGGCTGGCATATAACGACCACTCCCTATCCGCCTGCAATAAAAACAAAGAGGTAAGGCTATATGCGTGAGCATCTGCGGCACGCCACCGGCGAGCTGTCCGTGCGTTCGTCCGGGCTCTCGGTTTCCGCCACCCCGTCCCCCCTGCGCAAATCGCTTTCGCTGCTCGGCGCGTTCTCGCTGCTGTGGCTGGCGGCCGCGCCGCTGCATGCCGGCGCGAGCGAAGCCCCGGCCAGCGACACCGATGGCTACGCCATCGCTTCGGCCAAGGCCCCGAGCAGCCTGCTGCTGAGCGTCAGCCACGCCGGCAAGCGCCTGGTGGCGGTCGGCGACCGCGGGCACATCCTCTATTCCGACGACAACGGCAAGACCTGGACCCAGGCCAAGGTGCCCACCCGCCAGTTGCTGACCGCGGTGTTCTTCGTCAACGACAAGAAGGGCTGGGCGGTCGGCCACGACGCGCAGATTCTCGCCAGCGAAGACGGCGGCGCCACCTGGACGCGCCAGTTCGAAGACCTCAAGCGCGAAGCGCCGCTGCTGGACGTGTGGTTCCAGGACGAGAACCACGGCCTGGCCGTGGGCGCCTACGGCGCCATGCTGGAAACCCACGACGGCGGCAAGAGCTGGGAAGACGTCAGCGAGCGCCTGGACAACGAGGACCAGTTCCACCTCAACGGCATCGCCGCGGTGAAGGATTCCGGCCTGCTGGTGGTGGGCGAATCCGGCAGCCTGTTCCGCTCGAAGGACTGGGGCGCCACCTGGGAAAAACTGCAGGGCCCCTACGAGGGGTCGCTGTTCGGCACCGTCGGCACCGCCCAGCCCGGCACCGTGCTGATCTATGGCCTGCGCGGGCACCTGTTCCGCTCCACCGACTTCGGCGACACCTGGCAACAGGTGGCGCTGCCGATCGCCGGTGACGGCACCCTGGAGTTCGGCCTGGCCGAAGGCTCGCTGCTGCCCGACGGCAGCATCGCCGTGGTCGGCAACAGCGGCAGCGTGCTGGTGAGCAAGGACGACGGGCGCACCTTCAACATCTTCAACCGGCCCGACCGCCTGGCGCTGGCCGGGGTCGGCGCGGCCGGCGACGGCAACCTGGTCCTGGTCGGCCAGGGCGGCATCCACCTGGCTTCGGCGACCGGCGCCGAGCTGACAGAACAACAATGAGCCGGGGAAGCGCTATGAACGCAGTCAACTCGCATCACCAGGACAAGGCGACCCTGCTCGAACGCCTGATCTTCAACAACCGCCCGGCAGTGATCGTCATCTGCCTGCTGGCGACCCTGTTCCTCGCCTTCCAGGCGACCCAGGTACGGCCGTCCACCAGCTTCGAGAAGATGATCCCGCTCAAGCACCCGTTCATCCAGAACATGCTGAGCCACATCAACGACCTCTCCAACCTCGGCAACACCGTGCGCATCTCGGTGGAAGCGGTGAACGGCGACATCTTCACCAAGGAATACATGGACACCCTGCGGCAGATCCATGACGAGGTGTTCTACATCCCCGGCGTCGACCGTTCCGGCCTGAAGTCGCTGTGGAGCCCCAGCGTGCGCTGGACCGAGGTGACGGAAGAGGGCTTCGCCGGCGGCGAGGTCATCCCGCAGACCTACGACGGTTCGGCCAAGGCCCTGGACAAGCTGCGCGACAACGTCCTCAAGTCCGGCCAGATCGGCCGCCTGGTGGCGAACAACTTCAAGTCCAGCATCGTCGACGTGCCGCTGCTGGAGGTCTACCCCGACGCCCAGGACCAGAGCAAGCTGCTGAAGCTGGACTACCGCCAGTTCTCCCATGAGCTGGAAGAGAAGATCCGCGACAAGTACCAGGCGCAGAACCCGAACGTGAAGATCCACATCGTCGGCTTCGCCAAGAAGGTCGGCGACCTGATCGACGGCCTGGTCATGGTGGTGGGCTTCTTCGGCATCTGCTTCGTCATCACCCTGGTGCTGCTGCTGTGGTTCACCAAATGCGTGCGCTCCACCATCGCCGTGCTCTCCACCACCCTGGTGGCGGTGATCTGGCAGCTCGGCCTGCTGCACACCATCGGCTTCGGGCTGGACCCGTACTCGATGCTGGTGCCCTTCCTGATCTTCGCCATCGGCATTTCCCACGGGGTGCAGAAGATCAACGGCATCGCCCTGCAGTCCAGTGACGCGGAAACCCCGCTGCTGGCCGCGCGGCGCACCTTCCGCCAGCTGTTCCTGCCCGGCATGATCGCCATCCTCGCCGACGCCGTGGGCTTCATCACCTTGCTGGTGATCGACATCGGGGTGATCCGCGAACTGGCCATCGGCGCCTCCATCGGCGTGGCGGTGATCGTCTTCACCAACCTGATCCTGCTGCCGGTGGCGATCTCCTACATCGGCATCAGCAAGCGCGCCGTGGAGCGCAGCAAGAAGGACGCCGTGCGCGAGCACCCGTTCTGGCGCCTGCTGTCCAACTTCGCCAGCGCCAAGGTGGCGCCCATCTCCATCCTGATCGCCCTGGTGATGTTCGCCGGCGGCCTCTGGCAGGGCCACCACCTGAAGATCGGCGACCTCGACCAGGGCGCGCCGGAACTGCGCCCGGACTCGCGCTACAACCAGGACAACGACTTCATCATCCGCAACTACTCCACCAGCTCCGACGTGCTGGTGGTGATGGTCGAGTCGGCGGCCGAAGGCTGCTCCAGCCACCAGACGCTGCAGGCCATCGACGAGCTGTCGTGGAAGCTGGAGAACACCGAGGGCGTGCAGTCGGCCATCTCCCTGGTCACCGTGTCCAAGCAGGTGATCAAAGGCATGAACGAGGGCAACCTGAAGTGGGAAACCCTGTCGCGCAACAAGGACGTGCTGAACAACTCCATCAGCCGCGCCGACGGCCTGTACAACAGCGCCTGCTCGCTGGCGCCGCTGCTGGTGTTCCTCAACGACCACAAGGCCGAGACCCTCGACCGCGCCGTGCACGCCGTGCAGGAGTTCGCCAAGGACCACGAGAAGGATGACCTGAAGTTCAAGCTCGCCGCGGGCAACGCCGGCATCGAGGCGGCCACCAACGAGGTGATCAAGCAGTCCGAGCTGATCATCCTGGTGCTGGTATACATCTGCGTGGCGGTCATGTGCATGATCACCTTCCGCTCCTTCACCGCGACCCTCTGCATCGTCCTGCCGCTGATCCTCACCTCGGTGCTGGGCAACGCGCTGATGGCCACCCTCGGCATCGGCGTGAAGGTGGCGACGCTGCCGGTGATCGCGCTGGGCGTGGGCATCGGGGTGGACTACGGGATCTACATCTACACCCGCCTGGAGACCTTCCTGCGCCAGGGCCTGTCGCTGCAGGAGGCCTACTACGAGACGCTGAAGTCCACCGGCAAGGCCGTGCTGTTCACCGGCCTGTGCCTGGCCATCGGCGTGGCCACCTGGATCTTCTCGGCGATCAAGTTCCAGGCCGACATGGGCCTGATGCTGACCTTCATGCTGCTGTGGAACATGTTCGGCGCGCTCTGGCTGCTGCCGGCCCTGGCCCGCTTCCTGATCAACCCGGAGAAGGTCCGGGCGAAGAAGGCCTCGATCCTGGTCCACTGATCCTGGCGTGACCCGGAAAACCGCGGCTCCGGCCGCGGTTTTTTTTGCCCGTCGGGGCGAGGCGGGTCCACAGACGGGAAATATCCGAACGTGTAGGAGCGGGCCCTGCCCGCGAATCGCGCGCAGGGCGCGCTCCTACAAGGAAGCGCTGCCGAGGTGCTTTTCGTAGGCGCGAGCTTGCTCGCGAACGGGGTTTGCAGGGGACTTTAGGTGCTGGGCTTTAGAGCGCCCTCTCCCCAACCCTCTCCCGCAAGCGGGAGAGGGGGCTGTCCTGAGCGGCCGGAAAATTTGTTGCCATCCTGATACTCCTCCTGGCTACGTCGCCACTCCCAGCGTAGGGCGAATAACCGTTCGCGGTTATCCGCCGTTGGCCTTGGCCGCCCCCCGGGATTTCGTCGGAAATCCGCGCCACACCTGGCCTCGGCAAAGTTGGAACACTTCCTGCAAATACCCTGTCGGCGCCACTCTCGGCGTCAAAAGTTTGTTGTAGCAGGGTAGGGGAGTTCGGGGTGGATCGTACGCAATTGATCGGAGCAGTGCGCAGCAACCTGGCCGGCCTGGGCCGTGGCAACCTGGGCGTGCCGCTGCTGCTGCTGGCGATGCTGGGCATGATGACCCTGCCGATCCCGCCGTTCCTGCTGGACGTGCTCTTCACCTTCAACATCGCCCTGTCCATCGTCGTCCTGCTGGTCTGCGTGTACGCCCTGCGCCCGCTGGACTTCGCCGTGTTCCCGACCATCCTGCTGGTCGCCACCCTGCTGCGCCTGGCGCTGAACGTCGCCTCCACCCGCGTGGTGCTGCTCCACGGCCACGACGGCCACGCCGCCGCCGGCAAGGTGATCCAGGCCTTCGGCGAAGTGGTGATCGGCGGCAACTACGTGGTCGGCATCGTGGTCTTCGCCATCCTCATGATCATCAACTTCGTGGTGGTCACCAAGGGCGCCGGGCGGATCTCCGAGGTGAGCGCGCGTTTCACCCTCGACGCCATGCCCGGCAAGCAGATGGCCATCGACGCCGACCTCAACGCCGGCCTCATCGAGCAGGCCGAGGCCAAGAAGCGCCGCGCCGAGGTGGCCCAGGAAGCCGACTTCTACGGCTCCATGGACGGTGCCTCGAAATTCGTCCGCGGCGACGCCGTCGCCGGCCTGCTGATCCTCTTCATCAACCTGATCGGCGGCGTCGCCATCGGCGTGATCCAGCACTCCATGTCGTTCGGCGACGCCGGCAAGGTCTACGCCCTGCTGACCATCGGTGACGGCCTGGTGGCGCAGCTGCCGTCGCTGCTGCTGTCCACCGCCGCGGCGATCATGGTGACCCGCGTGTCTTCCTCCGAGGACATGGGCCAGCAGGTCAACCGGCAGATGTTCGCCTCGCCCAAGGCGCTGGCCATCTCCGCCGCCATACTCATCGCCATGGGCCTGGTCCCGGGCATGCCGCACGTGTCCTTCATCGGCCTCGGCGCCGTGGCCGCCGGCGGCGCCTGGATGATCGTCCAGCGCCAGCGCAAGGCGGCCCAGGCCGAGGTCCAGGAAGCCCAGCGCCAGCAGGAGCTGCTGCCGGCCCAGCGCAGCCAGGAAACCAAGGAGCTGGGCTGGGACGACGTGACCCCGGTGGACATGGTCGGCCTGGAGGTCGGCTACCGGCTGATCCCCCTGGTGGACCGCAACCAGGGCGGCCAGCTGCTGGCGCGGATCAAGGGCGTGCGCAAGAAGCTGTCCCAGGACATGGGCTTCCTGATGCCCTCGGTGCACATCCGCGACAACCTCGACCTGCTGCCCAACGCCTATCGTTTGACGCTCATGGGCGTCAGCGTGGCGGAAGCGGAGATCTACCCGGACCGCGAGCTGGCGATCAACCCCGGCCAGGTGTTCGGCACCCTCAACGGTATCGCCGGCAAGGACCCGGCCTTCGGCCTGGAAGCGGTGTGGATCGAGCCCGGCCAGCGCGACCAGGCGCAGTCCCTGGGCTACACCGTAGTGGACGCCAGCACCGTGGTCGCCACCCACCTCAACCAGGTGCTGCACAAGCATGCCCACGAGCTGCTCGGCCACGAGGAAGTCCAGCAATTGCTGCAACTGCTGGCCAAGACCTCGCCGAAGCTGGCGGAAGAACTGGTTCCGGGGCTGATTTCCCTGTCCACCCTGCTCAAGGTCCTGCAGAACCTGCTGCAGGAGCAGGTGCCGGTGCGCGACATCCGCACCATTGCCGAGGCCATCGCCAACGTTGCCGCCAAGAGTCAAGATCCCGCCGCCATGGTGGCAGCGGTACGCGTGGCGCTGAGCCGCGCAATCGTCCAAGGCATTGTGGGACTAGAGCCGGAGCTGCCTGTGATCACCCTGGAACCCAGGTTGGAACAGATCTTGCTCAACAGTATGCAGAAGGCCGGGCAAGGTTCGGAAGACGGCATTCTGCTGGAGCCGGGCATGGCGGAAAAACTGCAACGCTCGCTGGTCGAGACCGCGCAGCGCCAGGAAATGCTCGGCAAGCCGGCGATCCTGCTGGTGGCCGGGCCGATCCGCGCGATGATGTCGCGTTTCGCGCGGATGGCGGTGCCGAGCATGAGCGTGCTGGCCTACCAGGAAATTCCGGATAACAAGCAAGTCACCATCGTCGCCACCGTTGGACAGAACTGAAGGACAGCGCCATGCAGGTTAAACGCTTCTTCGCCGCCGATATGCGTCAGGCCATGAAACTGGTCCGTGACGAGCTGGGCGCGGATGCCGCCATCATCGGCAACCGCCGGGTCGCCGGCGGTGTCGAGCTGACCGCGGCGCTGGACTATCAACCGCCGGCAGCGGCCAGCAAGCCGAACCCGGCGCTGGAGGCCGAGCTGCGCCAGACCCAGGCGCGCATCGCCCAGGCCCGCGCCGAGCTGGACAACCCGGTGCGCGCCGCCGCCACCGCGCGCAAGGACCGTCAATTGTACGGCGCCGAGCCGGCCAAGCGCCCGAGCCTGGCCGAGGCCATGGCCGCCCCGGCGCCCGCCGCCGCGCCGGCCGCCGTCAGCCAGCAGGCGCTGGACGCCATGCGCTTCGAACTCAACGGCCTGCGCGAACTGCTCGAAGTGCAACTGGGCTCCATCGCCTGGAGCCAGCTGCAGCACCAGCGTCCGAAGCAGGCCGGTCTGTGGCGCCGCCTGCAGCGCATGGGCCTGCCGGCGGACCTGAGCCGCCAACTGCTCGAACGCGTGGCCTCCATCGCCGAGCCCAAGCAGGCCTGGCGCATGCTCCTGGCCCACCTGGCGCGCTCGATCCGCACCCCCGAAGAAGACCTGCTGGAGCAGGGCGGGGTGATCGCCCTGGTCGGCCCGGCCGGCATGGGCAAGACCACCACCCTGGCCAAGCTGGCGGCGCGCTACGTCCTCAAGTACGGTGCGCACAACCTGGCGCTGGTCAGCATGGACAGCTTCCGCCTGGGCGCCCAGGAGCAGATCAAGTCCCTGGGCCGCATCCTCAATGTGCCGGTGAGCCTGGTCGACCCCGGCCAGTCGCTGCTGCAGGCCATGGCGCCGCTGGCGGGCAAGCGCCTGGTGCTGATCGACACCGCCGGCCTGCCGGCCAGCGACCCGGCGCTGCGCATGCAGCTGGAAGCCCTGGCGGCGCAGAGCCTGAACGTGAAGAATTACCTGGTGCTGGCCGCGACCAGCCAGAGCCAGGTGCTCAAGGCCGCCTTGCACGCCTATCGCAGCTGCGGCCTGGCCGGCTGCATACTGACCAAACTGGACGAGGCGGGCAGTCTGGGCGAGGCCCTGGCGCTGGCGATAGCACAACGCTTGCCGGTTGCCTATCTGGCGGACGGGCCGCGAATTCCGGATGATCTGCAGGTGGCGCGCGCGCACCAGCTGGTCAGCCGCGCGGTCAGCCTGCAGGCTCCGGAGGAGCCGTGCGAAGACACCATGGCCGGCATGTTCGCCGGCCTCTATCAGCAGCCGGCGCGACACGTCGGCTGACGGATTCCAGGGGCGCTCCCGCACGCGGGGGCGCCAGGCGGATACGGATGCTCGAGCAGATCCGTAAGCGCTGGTGGCGGGAGAGCACCGCGACCGGCAGACCCAGGCGCCAGCCGCGCCGGGGACGATGAAGAGACAAGGTAAGACTATGGGTATGCATCCCGTTCAGGTAATCGCGGTCACCGGTGGCAAGGGTGGCGTCGGCAAGACCAACGTCTCGGTGAACCTGGCGATGGCGCTGGCCGACCTCGGCCGCCGCGTCATGCTGCTGGACGCCGACCTCGGCCTGGCCAACGTCGACGTGCTGCTGGGGCTTTCGCCCAAGCGCACCCTGGCCGACGTCATCGAAGGCGAATGCGACCTGCGTGACGTCATCCTCCAGGGCCCCGGCGGCATCCGCATCGTCCCGGCGGCCTCGGGCACGCAGAGCATGGTGCAGCTCTCGCCCATGCAGCACGCCGGGCTGATCCAGGCCTTCAGCGACATCAGCGAGAACATCGACGTGCTGCTGGTGGACACTGCCGCCGGCATCGGCGATTCGGTGGTCAGCTTCGTCCGCGCGGCCCAGGAAGTGCTGCTGGTCGTCTGCGACGAACCGACCTCGATCACCGATGCCTATGCACTGATCAAGCTGCTGAACCGCGACTACGGCATGACGCGCTTCCGCGTGCTGGCGAACATGGCGCACAGCCCGCAGGAAGGGCGCAACCTGTTCGCCAAGCTGACCAAGGTCACCGACCGCTTCCTCGACGTGGCGCTGCAGTACGTCGGCGCCATCCCCTACGACGAGTCGGTGCGCAAGGCCGTGCAGAAGCAGCGCTCGGTCTATGAAGCCTTCCCGCGCAGCAAGGCCTCGCTGGCCTTCCGCGCCATCGCCCAGAAAGTCGACAGCTGGCCGCTGCCGGCCAACCCGCGCGGGCACCTGGAGTTCTTCGTCGAGCGCCTGGTGCAGCATCCCACCACGGGTTCGACCGTATGATGAGCGGCTCCGGAGCGCTTATGTACAGCAAGACGCAGGCGCGCAATGCCCAGGAAGAACTGATCCAGCGCTATGCGCCGCTGGTCAAGCGGATCGCCTACCACCTGCTGGGCCGGCTGCCGGCCAGCGTGCAGGTGGAAGACCTGATGCAGGCCGGAATGATCGGCCTGCTCGAGGCGGCGAAGAAGTACGACCAGGGCAAGGGCGCCAGCTTCGAGACGTACGCCGGCATCCGCATCCGCGGGGCCATGCTCGACGAGGTGCGCAAGGGCGACTGGGCGCCGCGTTCGGTGCACCGCAACACCCGCATGGTGAGTGACGCCATCCGCACCATCGAGGCGCGGACCGGACGCGATGCTAAAGATCAGGAGGTCGCTGCCGAACTCAATATGAGTCTCGACGATTACTACGCGATCCTCAGCGACACCCAGGGCAGCCGCCTGTACAGCTTCGACGACCTGCTGCAGGAAGGCGCCCAGGGCCCGGCGGAAGACACCACGCACCTGGACAACGAGCCCTCCCACGGCCTGGAGGACGAGCGTTTCCAGCAGGCGCTGGCCGACGCCATCACCAAGCTGCCCGAACGCGAGCGCCTGGTGCTGGCGCTGTACTACGACGAGGAGCTCAACCTCAAGGAGATCGGCGAGGTGCTGGGGGTCAGCGAGTCGCGCGTCAGCCAGCTGCACAGCCAGTGCGCCGCGCGCTTGCGGGCCCGGCTCTCGGAGTGGCGGGCGCACTGAGCGACCGGTGGGCGCAAGGAAGTAACGGATTTTTCCGGCGGGGCGTATAGAATCCCGTCGGTTCGACACTGCTGGCCCTTTGCTATGAGGGCGGCGAAAAGGGCGGGGCACCCCGCCACCGACAAGCAACACGGCAGGCGCCGCCAAGGCGCCCGCCCAAGGGTATTCAAGGCGCGCCCGCCACGGCGCGCCGGGACTGGACGGAGGCAGGTTTGGACAAGAACATGAAAATTCTCATCGTGGACGACTTCTCCACGATGAGGCGCATCATCAAGAACCTCCTGCGTGACCTGGGGTTCACCAACACCGCGGAAGCCGATGACGGCACCACCGCGCTGCCCATGCTGCACAGCGGCAACTTCGACTTCCTCGTCACCGACTGGAACATGCCCGGCATGACCGGCATCGACCTGTTGCGCGCGGTGCGCGCCGACGAGCGCCTGAAGCACCTGCCGGTGCTGATGGTCACCGCCGAGGCCAAGCGCGACCAGATCATCGAAGCGGCCCAGGCCGGGGTCAACGGCTACGTGGTCAAGCCTTTCACCGCCCAGGTGCTGAAAGAGAAGATCGAGAAGATATTCGAGCGGGTCGGCGGCTGAAGCCGACCAAGAGGGCGTCATGGATCTCGTCAACGAATCCAAGGGGGGCGACTTCGAGTCGACCCTGAAGAAACACGCGCGCGAATTGGTCGAGAGCCTGGAGCGCGGCGAAGTGCAGCAGGCCGTGCAGCTCATCCAGGAGCTCAACGAAGCCCGCGACCGCGGCCTCTACCAGGAGGTCGGCAAGCTCACCCGCGAACTGCACAACGCCATCGTCAATTTCCAGATCGACCCGCGCTCGCGCCACGCCGAGGAAATGTCGCAGATCGCCGACGCCACCGACCGCCTGTCCTACGTGGTGCAGATGACCGAGAAAGCGGCCAACCGCACCATGGACCTGGTGGAAGAGTGCACGCCGCTGGTCGGCCACATCGAGGGCGAGGCCAAGGAGCTGCAGGAACAGTGGTCGCGCTTCATGCGCCGCGAGCTGGGCCCGGAGGCCTTCCGCGAGCTGGCCAAGCGCGTCGAGGCCTTCCTCTACAGCAGCGCCCAGGACAGCCGCAAGCTCTCCGCGCACCTGAACGACATCCTGCTGGCGCAGGACTTCCAGGACCTCACCGGGCAGGTGATCAAGCGCGTCACCAGGCTGGTCACCGAGGTGGAGAGCAACCTGGTCAAGCTGGTCTGGATGGCCGGGCAGGTGGATCGCTACGCCGGCATCGAGCACGACCACGAGGGCCTGCGCACGGCGGTGGAAAAAGAAAGATCGTCCAAGGGTGAAGGTCCGCAGGTTGCTGCCGATAAGAGAGTGGACGTCGTATCCGGTCAGGACGATGTCGATGACCTGTTGTCCAGCCTTGGTTTTTGAGGTGTGTGAACACACCGTGGGGAGCACCGAATGAGCTTCGACGCCGATGATGAGATCCTCCAGGACTTTCTGGTGGAGGCCGGCGAGATTCTCGAGCAACTGTCCGAGCAACTCGTCGAGCTGGAAAGCCGGCCCGACGACATGGACCTGCTCAATGCCATCTTCCGTGGTTTCCACACCGTCAAGGGCGGCGCCGGCTTCCTCCAGCTGAACGCCCTGGTGGAGTGCTGCCACATCGCGGAGAACGTCTTCGACATCCTGCGCAAGGGCGAACGCCGCGTCACCTCCGAGCTGATGGACGTGGTCCTGCAGGCGCTGGACACGGTCAACGTCATGTTCGCCCAGGTCCGCGACCAGGAAGAGCCGACCCCGGCCACCCCGGAGCTGCTCGCTGCGCTGGCGCGCCTGGCCGAGCCGGGCGACGACGACGCCGTCGAAGCCGCGCCCCAGGAGGAAGCCGCCGCGCAGGAGCCCGCCGCCGAACCGGCCGCCTATGGCGACATCACCGACGCCGAGTTCGAGCAGCTGCTCGACGCCCTGCAGCCGGGCAGCCAGGCCGAACAGCCGCCGCAGGCTGAAGCGCCACAGGCCGAGGTCGCCGGCACCGGCGACGAGATCACCGACGACGAATTCGAGGCCCTGCTCGACCAGTTGCATGGCAAGGGCCAGTTCAGCGGCGCCAGCAGCCAGCCGGAAGAGCCGGCCGCCGCCGCGCCCGCTCCGGCCGAAGCGCCGGCCGCTGGCGACGAGATCACCGACGACGAGTTCGAAGCGCTGCTCGACCAACTGCACGGCAAGGGCAAGTTCGGCGGTGCGACGGAAGAACCCGCCGCGCCTGTCGCCTCCGCTGCGCCGGCCGAAGCCGAGGCGCCCGCCGCTGGCGGCGACAACATCACCGACGACGAATTCGAAGCGCTGCTCGACCAGTTGCACGGCAAGGGCAAGTTCAGTGCCGACGCCGCTGCCACGCCGGCCCCGCAAGCCGCCCCCGCGCCGGCCAAGGCCGTCGAGCCTGCCGCCGTGGCCAAGCCCAAGCCCGCGCCCAAGTCGGCCGCCAAGCCTGCGGACAGCCCGCGCCCGGCCGCGGCTCCCGCGCCGGCCCACGAAAAGAGCGCCAGCGAGGCGGAAACCACGGTGCGCGTGGACACCGCGCGCCTGGACGAGATCATGAACATGGTCGGCGAGCTGGTGCTGGTGCGTAACCGCCTGGTGCGCCTGGGCAGCAACAGCGGCGACGAAGCCATGGCCAAGGCCGTGGCCAACCTCGACGTGGTCACCGCCGACCTGCAGATGTCGGTGATGAAGACGCGCATGCAGCCGATCAAGAAGGTCTTCGGACGCTTCCCGCGGCTGGTGCGCGACCTGGCGCGCAACCTGAAGAAAGAGATCAACCTGGAGCTGGTGGGCGAGGAGACCGACCTGGACAAGAACCTGGTCGAGGCCCTGGCCGACCCGCTGGTGCACCTGGTGCGCAACGCCGTGGACCACGGCATCGAGTCGCCCGAGGAGCGCGAGGCCGCCGGCAAGGCGCGTGGCGGCCGGGTGGTGCTGTCCGCCGAGCAGGAGGGCGACCACATCCTGCTGTCGATCTCCGACGACGGCAAGGGCATGGACCCGGACATCCTCCGCGCCAAGGCGGTGGAGAAGGGCCTGCTGGACAAGGACGCCGCCGAGCGCCTGAGCGAGTCGGACTGCTACAACCTGATCTTCGCCCCGGGCTTCTCGACCAAGACCGAGATTTCCGACGTGTCCGGCCGCGGCGTCGGCATGGACGTGGTGAAGACCAAGATTTCCCAGCTCAACGGCATCATCAACATCTACTCGGCCAAGGGCCAGGGCTCGAAGATCGTCATCAAGGTGCCGCTGACCCTGGCGATCATGCCGACGCTGATGGTGATGCTGGGCGACCAGGCCTTCGCCTTCCCGCTGGTCAACGTCAACGAGATCTTCCACCTCGACCTGTCGCGCACCAACGTGGTCGACGGCCAGGAAGTGGTGATCGTCCGCGACAAGGCCCT
>Ga0182748_1000061_pt1 | contig 142348 bp, 135 predicted proteins | sample eDN3rd37CKraftOP_FD_128877 | JGI IMG/M metagenome (GOLD analysis project Ga0182748, IMG submission 128877) | Enriched Organic Plus compost microbial communities from Emeryville, California, USA - eDNA 3rd pass 37_C Kraft OP (version 2) (version 2) ... | reverse complement strand
CCGCCATTCGCGCGGCGGCCCGTCCGGCCGTTCTCCCGGACGGAGCGACGGGCCGACCCGGTTTCGGGATGACGAAACTGGGGTCCGGGCACATTCCCGCCGAATGCGGGGAAAACCCCGATTCTCCGTCCCCCTCCCTTCGCGGACAGTGGGTGTCCGGGCGCGGGAGCCCGGAAAGGAGGTCCCCATGCGACCTGTCGAACCGATCCCCGGTTTCCTCTGTGTTGCCGGCGCGGCCCTGCTTGCCGCCTGCACGCCATCGCCCTCGCCCGATCGTTTCTCGCAGAACGAGACCATGCGCGCCGTGCCGGTGCAGTTCGGCACGCTTGAAAGCGTCCGCGGCGTCGAGATCCGGCCGGGGCAGACCCGCCTCGGCAGGATCACCGGCGCCGTGCTGGGCGGGATCGGCGGAAGCCAGATCGGACGGAGCACGGCTGCCAATGTCGCCGGCGCCACCGCGGGCGCCGTGACGGGCGGGGCAGTCGGGAGCGCCATCGAGGGATCTCGCCGTACCAATGGGGTGGAACTGACCGTCCTGCTGGATTCGGGCGAGGCCATTGCCGTGGTCCAGCCCGGCGATGCGCGCGATTTCCGTCCGGGGGATCGCGTGCGGGTGACCGGCGAAGATGAACGCGTCCGGGTCAGCCGCTGAACCAGGGCGGCGAACCGCCTCTTTCCTAGGCGGCTACCCTCTGCGCGAACTCGCCGGCACGCAGGTGCAATCCGGACAGGCTGCCGTCGACCGCCTCGAAGCCATGGCCGAGGGCGTCGATTTCCGAGGCCACGGTCGCCGTTTCGCTGCGGATCGCGGCGATCGTCCCCGACATGGTGTCGGCGGCAAGTGCGGTTTCGTCGACGGCGGCGGTTATCGCCATCACCGTCTGGACCTGGACATCCATGGCGGCGCGGATCCGGTCCGCCGATCGCTGGACCTCGGCCACCGTGGCTTCGACGCTGGCGTTGCTGTCGACCGTCGTCCTGGTCGCGGTCTGGATGGCGGTGATCTTGGCGCCGATATTGTCGATTGCGCGGGCGGTCTGGGCCGCGAGGCCCTTCACCTCCTGGGCAACGACCGCAAAGCCCCGTCCCGCGTCGCCGGCGCGCGCGGCCTCGATGGTGGCGTTGAGCGCGAGCAGGTTGGTCTGGCCGGCGATGTCGCGAATGAGGCCGAGAATCGATTCGATCGAACGGGCGTGTTCGCTCAGGCTTTCGGACGTCGACAGCGCCTCGCCTGCCTGTTCGGCGGCGCGGGTGGCGATGCGGGATGCGGCCTCGACCTCCTCCCGTACCTCTTCGATCGCGCGAATGAGCCCCGCCGTCGTCTGCGCCGCATCACGCATGGCTTCGGCCGACTGGGCGGCAGCGTTGGCGACTTCCGAGGTCTTGTCGAGCATGCCGCGGGCCGCCGCGGACGTGCTCGCCGCCTGTTCGCGCAGCATGTTGCCGTCATTGGATGCGGACGAAGCGGCGGCCGCGATCCCGTCCCGAAACTCCTGGGCCAGCCGATCCCGCTCGGCACGCGCGGCATGGTCCGCATAGGCCGCGAACAGGCTGGCGTAGATGTCGCATTCGAGCGAGCGGAGACGCGAGAAGACCTCGTTGATCCGGTGCCGCTCCTCCTTCGAGCATTCGTGCCGCCGTCCGAGGATCTCCAGCGTCTGGGAAGCGCCGGCGCCCGTCATGGACAGGATTGCCGTCAGCGGCACGCCGGCCGCCATCGCCGCCGCCACGGTCCGCTCGGCGGATTCCACCCATTCGAGCCGATCGACACGGGTGAACCGGTTGCGCAGATAATCCACCCCGCGCCGGACCATCTCGTCGGTGGCGTGCTGGACGAAATTCTCGCGGCCGCCGGTGATGCGTCGCCATTGCTCCCAGTGGGTCCGCGCGACATGCGTCGCCTCGGGCTCGAGGATGTTCCAGATCTGCCGGGCGGTGGCGCGATCCTCGTCATCGAAATCGAAGATGCGCAGCCGCTCCTCGAGTTCGATCGCCAGGCTGGCGCTTCCCAGTTCAGGCATTTCGCGGCGGGACGCAGGTTCGGACATCCGTCGACAATCCCAAATTCGATCGATTCCGACCCCTACCGACCGTCGGTTAACGACAAGAAAATAAGCCCTTGGTTTGAAAATGATCTTCGCCGCGTCCTGCTGTCACAGGGTGTCATGCGCGTCCCGGGGATGACGTCGGCGGATCAGGCCGTACCCTCCGCCCGGACCGCGCTTTCCGCGGCCTCGAAACCGATCCTGCTGTGCTCGCCGTCGCAGAAGGGTTTGGTCGTCGATGCGCCGCACCGGCAGAGAAAGATCCGCTTCTTCCCGGTGACGTCATGAAGGTTTCCGTCACCGTCCCGAAGGTCGAGCTGGGAGAGGTCTCCGGCCACCAGATAGGGGCCGTTCTTCGTCGCAACGATCTCGATCGCCATCGCACCGCCTTTCGTCCGCTAACGCTGCTCCCCGTGAACGCACGACGGCCGGGTTCGGGAGCAGCCGGTGCCGGCCGAGGCAAGCTTGCGTGCCTTCCTCCGAACAGGCACAGAGCGGGCAGGAACGGCCCGCCGCGGCGGGCACAGATGGATTTGCGAGAGAATGAGCGGCCAACCGATTGCACCTTTCGATTGGGCCGATCCCTTTGCACTGGACGCGCAGCTTTCCGACGAGGAGCGCATGGTGCGGGACACGGCCGAAACCTATGCGCAGGAGCAACTGCTCCCCCGCGTCACACGGGCCTATCTCGACGAACGGTTCGACCGCGAGATCATGACCGAAATGGGCGCGCTGGGCCTGCTCGGCCCGACCATCCCGGCCGAATATGGCGGCGCGGGCCTCAACTACGTCAGCTACGGCCTCGTCGCCCGGGCGGTGGAGCGGGTGGACTCGGGCTATCGCTCGGCGATGTCGGTGCAGTCCTCGCTCGTGATGTTCCCGATCCACGCCTATGGCACCGAGGAGCAGAAGCGCGCCTGGCTGCCGCGGCTTGCCTCAGGCGAGGTGATCGGCTGCTTCGGCCTGACCGAGCCGGACGCCGGGTCGGATCCGGGCAGCATGCGCACCCGCGCGGAGAAGATCGACGGCGGCTACCGGCTGTCCGGAAGCAAGATGTGGATCACCAATTCGCCGATCGCGGACCTGTTCGTGGTCTGGGCGAAGTCCGATGCCCATGACGGGCGGATCAAGGGCTTCCTGCTGGAGAAGGGCATGAAGGGGCTGTCGGCCCCGGCCATCAAGGAGAAGCTCTCCCTGCGCGCCTCGCTCACCGGCGAAATCGTGATGGACGGTGTCGAAGCGCCGGAATCCAGCCTGCTGCCGGACGCGACCGGGCTCGGCGGGCCGTTCGGCTGCCTCAACCGCGCGCGCTACGGCATCGCCTGGGGCACGATGGGCGCGGCCGAGGCCTGCTACCATGCCGCCCGCTCCTATGCGCTCGAGCGCAAGCAGTTCGGCCGGCCGCTCGCCGGCACCCAGCTCGTCCAGCTCAAGCTCGCCAACATGGCGACCGACATCACCCTCGGCCTGCAGGCCGCGCTGCGGGTCGGCCGCCGGATGGACGAAGGGGAGCTGGTTCCCGAGACGATCTCGATGATCAAGCGCAACAATGCCGGAAAGGCGCTGGAGATCGCCCGGACTGCGCGCGACATGCACGGCGGCAACGGGATCAGCGCCGAATTCCACGTGATGCGGCATGCCGCCAATCTCGAGACGGTGAACACCTATGAAGGGACGCATGACGTCCACGGCCTGATCCTTGGCCGCGCCATCACCGGGCTTGCCGCCTTTTGAGGGACTTCACCTGATGGACCGGCCGCTCGAAGGCTTGCGCGTCGTCGAACTCGCCCGGATCCTTGCAGGGCCGTGGGCGGGCCAGTTGCTGGCTGATCTCGGCGCCGAGGTGATCAAGGTCGAGCGCCCGGGATCGGGTGACGACACCCGCAGCTGGGGCCCGCCCTTCGTCGGGGATGCGGAGGGAAGCGCGGCCTATTTCCACGCCTGCAACCGCGGCAAGACCTCTGTCGCGATCGACCTGGACAGCGCAGAGGGTCAGGCCGAGGTGCGGACTCTCGCCGCCGATGCCGACGTGCTGATCGAGAATTTCAAGGTCGGCGGGCTGCGCAAATATGGCCTCGACCCGCAGAGCCTGCTGGCGCTCAACCCGCGGCTCATCGTCTGTTCGATCACCGGCTTCGGCCAGACGGGTCCCTATGCCGAGCGTGCCGGCTATGACTTCATGGTCCAGGGTCTGGGCGGCATCATGGATCTCACCGGGGAGCCCGACGGCGAACCGCAGAAGATCGGCGTCGCCTACGCCGACATCTTCACCGGAGTCTATGCGACAACGGCCATCCTCGCCGCTCTGCGCGGGCGCGACGTGACCGGCAAGGGCGCGCACATCGACATGGCGCTGCTCGACACGCAGGTGGCGGTGCTCGCCAACCAGGCGATGAACTATCTCGTCTCAGGGGAAGTGCCGCACCGCCTCGGCAACCGGCATCCCAATATCGCCCCCTATCAGACATTCGCGGTCGAGGACGGGTTCGTCATCATCGCCGTGGGCAACGATCGCCAGTTCCGCAGCCTGTGCCGTGCCCTCGGGCTGGAGGCGCTGGCGGACGATCCGCGTTTCGCGACCAATGCCGCCCGGGTGACGAACCGGGGGGCGCTGGAGGAGCAACTCTCCCCTGTCCTGCGCCAGCGCGGCCGCGACCCGCTGCTCGCCGAGCTTGCCGCCGTCGGCGTTCCGGCCGGCCCGATCAACGATCTCGCCCAGGTGTTCGCCGATCCCCAGGTCATCGCCCGCGGGATGCGGATCGACATCGACGGCATCCCGGGCGTTGCCTCCCCGATCGTCATCGACGGCAAGCGCCAGGTCGCGGATCGCCGCAGCCCCCTGCTCGATCGGGACCGCGCCCGCATCAATGGCGAAGGCGGGGATTCGACTTGATTTCCGCACCCCTCTAGATTGCATTGGTTCGGGAGGGGCTGGAGTTCAGGGGGAGTAGTCAGATGGGTATTGCGGCCTGGATTCTGATCGGAGCAGCCGTCCTCGTGCTGCTCTATGCGATCACGGTTTACAACCGCCTGGTGCGCCTCCGCGCGCTGGTGCGGGAGGGGTTCAGCGGGATCACGGTCCAATTGCGCCGCCGCGCCGACCTGATCCCCAATCTTGTCAGCACGGTGGAAGGCTATGCCACCCATGAACGGCAGGTGCTCACCGAAGTGACCGCCCACCGAGGCGATGCCGTCAATGCCGGAGGCGTGCGTGCCACTGCCCAGGCGGACAATGCGTTCAGTGCCCTGCTCGGCCGGCTGATGGCGGTGGCAGAGGCCTATCCGGACCTCAAGGCCGACGCCAATTTCCGCCAGCTGCAGGAAGAGCTGTCCGAGGTCGAGGAACAGCTGCAGGGCGCCCGCCGCTATTACAATGCGACGGTGCGGGACCTGAACACGCGCATCCAGTCCTTCCCCGACCTGCTATTTGCGAGTCCCCTCGGCTTCTCCGAAGAGCCCTTCTACACGGACGACGACAGCAGCATCCAGAAAGCCCCGGAAGTCCGTTTCGGCGCCAGGGCCTGACCATGAAGCGCCTCCTGGCTGCGCTGCTTGCGGCGCTGTGGCTGCTCCTTCCGGCGGCCGCCCATGCCGACGAGCGGATCCTGTCCTTCATCAGCGATGTGGAGGTGAGCCGCGACGGCACCCTTGCCGTCACCGAAGCCATCACCGTCCGCTCCGAAGGGATCAGCATCCGGCACGGCATCTTCCGCGACTTTCCCACCCGCTATCGCGACCGTATGGGGCGCCAGGTTCGGGTCGGCTTCGAGGTGGTCGACGTCACACTGGACGGCGGGCCGGTGCCATGGACCCGATCGGCGCAGGGAAATGGCGTCCGCGTCCGGATCGGCGACCCCGAGGCCTATGTTCCGGTCGGCGAGCATGTCTACCGGATCCGCTACACGACCACGCGGCAGCTCGGCTTCTTCGACGATTTCGACGAACTCTACTGGAACGTCACCGGAAACGGCTGGGACTTCGCCATCGACAAAGCGGAGGCGCGCATCCGCCTGCCCGAAGCGGTGCCGCTCGGCCAGCGCGCCGTCTATACCGGACCGCAGGGCTCGACCGCCGGCGACGCCCGGGTCGTCTCGGAACAGCCGGGCGAGATCGTCTTCCGGACGACAATGCCGCTCGGGCCGCGGGAGGGGCTGACCGTCGCGGTCGCCTGGCCCAAGGGCGTCGTCGAGCCGCCGAGCCAGGACCAGCAACTCGGCTGGTGGGTGGAGGGCAACGGGCCTCCGGCGGTCGGCGTGCTCGGCCTGCTGGGAGTCCTGGGCTATTATGTCCATGCCTGGCGACGCGCAGGCCGCGACCCGCGGCCCGGCACCATCGTTCCGCTTTTCACGCCGCCGGACGAGCTCACTCCGGCAGGCATGCGCTACATCCGGGAGATGGGATCGGATTCCCGAACCTTCGCCGCCGCGCTGGTGGACCTCGGGGTGCGCGGCAAGCTGCGACTGGTCGAGGGCGAGCGGCCGATGCTGTTCGGGCTGGTCGGCCGCCCACCGACGACGATCGAGAAGACCGGCGACCCGGGCGACCTCCCGCCCGCCGAAGCGGCAATGATGCGCCGGCTGTTCCTCGGCGATGACAGCGTGCTGATGATCAACAAGAACCACGCCACGTTCCGAGCGGCGCAGGAGGCGCTGACCAACAGCCTGAAGAAGCAGTTCGAAGGCAGGATGTTCCTGCGCAACTGGGGCTGGTCGCTGCGCGGGCTCGCAGTCACTTTCCTGGCAATCTGGCTGACCGCGGCCGCAGTGGTGCTGACCGACTCCTCCGGCGGCCCCGCCACCGGCTCGCTGCTGCTCCCGCTCGGCAGTCTTGGCGTCATGGCTCTGGCGGCCTGGCTCTACCTGTCCGCTTCGCGCTCCGGCGCTTCCTCCGCCCTGGGCAAGGTGCTGGGCGTCATCCTCGGCATGATCGGCCTTGCGCTCGCAGCCTCGACGATCGGTGCGGCCCTGAATGCAGGTCGCCTGTTCCCCCTGCTCATCCCCCTGCTGGCCTTGCCGGTCGTCATTTCCGCCTTCTGGTGGATGGCGGCGCCGACGCTGCTGGGGCGCCAGGTGCTCGATCGCATCGCGGGCTTCGGCCAATATCTCTCGATCGCGGAGGAAGACCGCCTCGCCCGCCTGCACCCGCCGGAGAAGACGCCGGAACTGTTCGAACGCTATCTGCCCTATGCGATCGCGCTGGAGGTGGAGAACGAATGGGCCGACCGCTTCGCATCGGTTCTCGCCGCTGCGGCCGCGGCCGGCCAGACCCAGACGATGGGCTGGTATTCGGGGCGGAGCGATCCCTGGACCAATCCCGGCCGGTTCGCCGAGCGGATCGGCTCGTCGCTGTCGAGCACGATATCCTCGGCTTCGTCGGCACCCGGATCCTCCAGCGGATCCGGAGGCGGCGGATCATCCGGCGGTGGAGGCGGCGGAGGCGGTGGCGGCGGCTGGTGACGGCGGCCGCCTGAACAGGAAAATGGCCTCGTCCCGGTAGAACGCGGGCTCGGGTTCGCCAAAGCCGAGCTTGCCGGCAAGACGAATAGAGGGTTGGTTTGCCGGATCGATGATGGCGACGATTTCAGTCGGGCCGAGGGTCCGGTCAGCCCACTCGACCGCTGCAGAGGCCGCTTCCGCGGCGAAGCCGCTACCTTGTCCTTCCGGCAGGAACATCCAGCCCATTTCCGGAATGCCCTCGATCCCGGGCTTCATGTCACGCTTGAAGTCGGCAAAACCGGTCTGGCCGATGAAGCGGCCGTCCTCACGCCGCTCGACCACCCAATAGCCGTAGCCGAGCCACTGCCACAGGCCAGGCATGCCCAGCATCTTGCGCCAGGCCTCCTCGCGGCCGAGCGGATTGCCGCCGACAAACCGCATGACCTGGGGATCGCCGAGGAGCCGCGCCATCGGCTCGAAATCCTCGGCCCGGAACGGGCGCAGTCGCAACCGCGCAGTCTCGAGGACCGGGACCACGCGGCGCGCCTTCCGACTTACTTCTTGCCGAGCGTGAGCCCGCCGAAGCGCTTGTTGAAGCGCGCGACCTGACCGCCGGTATCGAGCACACGAGTGCCACCGCCGGTCCAGGCCGGATGGGCCTTGGGGTCGATGTCGAGCTGCAGCGTGTCGCCTTCATTGCCCCAGGTGGAGCGGGTCTCGAACACGGTGCCGTCGGTCATCTGCACCTTGATCATGTGGTACTCGGGATGGATGTCGGTCTTCATGGTCTGCTTGTCCTGGGTTTGGCTGGTTCCGACCAGCCTGAATGGAGGCGCGGCTCTACCGGTTGGAATGGCAATTGACAAGTCGTCGGAACCGGTTCTAGCCAGCGGGCAGCAAAGGTGTCGCCCCTCGGGGCGGTGAAAAGGGAAGCCGGGGAAGATCCGGCGCTGTGCCCGCAACTGTGAGCGGCGAGCCTCCCCTTCTTAAGGAAGGGATCGGGCAGCGACCCGCAAAGCCAGGAGACCTGCCTTCGCTGTCGTCCGCGTCCGGCCGGGATCAGCCTGTGGCGCGTGGTGCCGCCGCCTGTCCATGCGGCGACTCCTCCGTGGCGACATGTCGTCAAAGGGGGAGGTCCATGCACCAGTTGTCCGTCTTCATCGCCACAATGACGTCAGCCGCGCTTCCTTCGGAAGCGCCTGCGGACGTGGTCGTCGTCACCGCGTCGCGCGAGCCCGTCCTCCAGGACGAGGTGCCGGCGTCGACCAGCCTGCTGGATTCTGCCGCAATCGAGGGGCTCGGCGTGCCGATGACCGTCGATCTGCTGCGGCTGGTCCCGGGCGTTGCCGTTTCGGTCGCAGGTCCGGCCGGGAGCCAGAGCCAGGTGCGCATCCGGGGAGCCGAGGCAACCCATAGCCTGCTGTTCGTCGACGGAATGCGATTCAACGATCCGGCTGCCGGCAATGAGGCCCGCTTCGAATTGCTCGGCAATGACGGGCTGTCCCGCATCGAGGTGCTGCGGGGTCCGCAGTCGGCCTTGTGGGGCGCCGAAGCCATCGGCGGGGTGATCGCGGTCGAAACCACCGACCCCCTCGGCCCCTCCGGCGCGCATGCGCTGGTCGAATATGGTAGCCTCGACAGCTTCCGCGGCTCGGTCCGCTTCGCCGTCCGCACGGACACCTTTGGCCTTTCCGGCTCGGGAAGCTGGATCCGGAGCGACGGCATCGATTCCTTCGGCGCCGGCGGCGACCGGGACGGCTTCCGCAACCGTACCCTGAACCTCAAGGCCGCCTGGCAGCCTTCGACGACATCGGAGGTTGGTGCCGTAGTTCATTGGATTGATGGAAAAAGTCAGTATGACGGCACCGATCCCGTGACGTTCCTGCGGGCGGATACGCTGGATTCGACGCGCAACCGGATGGTTGCCATGCGCGGCTGGGGCAAGGCGTCGCTTGCGGACTGGTCCGTGTCGCTCGATGCCAGCTATCTCGACAGCCGCAATCGCAATGCGCTGGCGGGAGTTCCGCTCAACAAGTCGGCCGGCAGCCGCGCGACCGTCTCCGGCCAGCTGTCGCGGCGGATCCCCGTCCGTACCGGCCAGCATCGGCTGACGGTGGCGGTCGAGCATATCGCCGAGGATTTCCACGCCCGCGACCATGCCTTCGGGGGCGCGACCGATCAGGACCGCGACCGCGGCTCCACCGCCGTCGTCGCCGAGTGGCGCGCGGGGTGGAACGATCGCCTCGTCACCGACATCGCCGTCAGGCGCGACAGCTTCACCCGCTTTGCCGATGCGACGACGCTGCGGGCCGGGCTGCTGCTCGATCTCGGCCGCGGCTGGTCGATCCGGGGCAGCTATGGCGAAGGCATAGCCCAGCCGACCTTCTACGACCTGTTCGGCTTCTTTCCCGGATCGTTTCGAGGCAATCCCGACCTGCGGCCCGAGCGCGCCCGCGCGTGGGAGGCGGGCGTTGCCTGGACCAGCGGCGGCACGCGCATAGCCCTGACCGGCTTCACCGCACGGCTCAGGAAGGAGATCGTCGAGACCTTCGATTCCGAGACCTTCCTCTCGAGTGTTGCCAATGCGGACGGCACCAGCCGGAGGAACGGGTTCGAGCTGGAGCTCGACCAGAACTTCGGGGATTCGGTGCGGCTCGGTTTCGCCTACACCTATCTCGACGCCGAACAGCGGCAGACGGCGGAGGACGTGCTTGTCCGGGAGGTCCGCAGGCCCCGCCATAGCGCCAGCCTCACCGCCCTCGTTTCGCGCGGGCCGTTCGATCTCGGCGGCAGCCTCGCCTACAATGGGAGCCGGCGGGACACGGACTTCGACCTCCTTCCGGCGCAGACGGTACGCCTCGACGAATATGTGCTGGCCTCGCTGCGCATCGGCTGGCGCCTCCACCCTGGCGTGGAAGCCTATGCCCGGGTCGAGAATGCGTTCGCGGCGGATTATCAGGAGGTGGTCGGTTACAACACGGCGGGACGGTCGGTCCATGCGGGTCTTCGTCTCAGCCTTGGCGATTAGCCTCCTCGCCTCAGCGCCGGTGGAGGCGGCGCCGAGGCGGGTGGCGTCGCTCAACCTGTGCACGGACGAACTTCTGCTCCTGCTGGCGCGGCCGGAGCAGGTCGCCTCCGTGACCCACCTGTCCCATGATCCGCTCGAAACGCCACTGGCGGACCGGGCCCGCCGCCATCGTCCGAATGACGGCAGTCTCGCCAGCGTCGCTGCCCTCGCCCCGGACCTCATCCTCGACATGGGATCCGGCGCGCGCGACTCCGCGCGGATCGCCCGCCGCCTCGGGACCAGGATTCTCAATCTCCCCTTCCCCACGACCGTCGATGACGTCATGAAGTCGATCGCTCTGGCGGCGGTCGCCCTGGACAGGCAGGACGAAGGCCTGACCCTGCTGGTTCGACTGGCCCGGCTGCGCCGCTCGGCGCCGCGGACGCGGGTGGACGCGGTCTGGCTTGGAGGCGGCGGGCGAAGCCTCTCCGTGCCCGGCCTTGGCGCGCAATGGATGGCGCTGGCCGGCTTTGCCCAGCGGCGGCTGCCCGGCGACCGCCTCACACTCGAACAGTTCCTCGCCGATCCACCAAGCCTGCTGCTTGTAAGCAGCTATCGGGCGTCAGAATATTCGATGGAACAGCAATGGCTTGATCATAGAGTCCTGAGACGAAATGCGAATGTCGGACGGATCGTGACCGACGGCCGTCGCTGGACCTGCATGGGGCCGCTGATGATCGACGAGATCGCACGCTTGCGGAAGGCGGGACCGTCATGAAGAGGTTCCTGACCCTGGGCCTTCCCGGCCTGCTCCTCCTCCTGTTCCTGCTGTCGCTCGGGTCTCCCTGGTCGCCGATCCTGGAGCTTGCCCAGCGGGATGCGGACCTGGCCGGGGCGATCCTTCTCGAGCTACGGCTGCCCCGCGCCATCCTGGCGCTCGTCTATGGCGCCATGCTCGGGGCGTCGGGAGCCGCTATCCAGGCCCTGTTCGCCAACCCTTTGGCGTCACCCGACCTCACCGGCACCACCAGCGGAGCGGCGCTCGGGGCGGTCGTGACAGCCTATCTGTTCGCCTTCGCATCCCCCTTCGCCCTGGCGGGAGGCGCCGTGCTTGGCGCGCTCGGCGCGCTGGCGCTGCTGCTGCTGCTCGCCGGGCCGCGGGCTGAAGCGGCGACCCTGCTCCTCTCGGGTATAGCGATCAGCGCGCTGGCGGGGGCGCTCACCACCCTGGCGCTCGCGCTCGCCCCTTCCCCCTTCGCCTTCTACGACGCCTATGCGTGGCTGATGGGATCGCTCGCCGACCGCAGCCTCAACCAGGCCCTGTTCGCCGCCGTGCCCGCCGGTGCGGCGCTGCTCGCCCTGTGGCGGTTCAGATCTCCGCTGGACAGCCTGGTGCTCGGCGAAGACGTCGCGCAGTCACTCGGCCATGACGTCAGGCGGATGCGCCTGTGGATCATCTGTCTCACCGCCGTCGGCGTGGGCGCCTGCGTCGCCGTCTGCGGCGCAGTCGGATTCATCGGACTGGTGGCCCCGGTCTTTGCACGCTGGTTCGTTGGCGGCCATCCCGGGCGGGCGCTGGGGCCGGCGGCGCTGATCGGGGCCTGCTTGCTGCTCGGCGCCGACGTCCTCGCCCGCACCGCACCGCTCGGCAGGATGCTCCCGCTCGGAGTGATCACGGCCCTGCTGGGCGCGCCCTTCTTCCTGTGGCTTGTCGCCCACATGCGCTGGAGCCTCAGCCGATGAAGCCGACGGTCACCGGCACCGACCTGGCCCTCCCCGGCCGCCTGCAGCCTACGCAGGTCGAGATCGCTGGGGGGCAGCTGACCTGCCTGGTCGGTCCGAACGGGAGCGGCAAGACGAGCCTGCTCCATGCCCTGTCCGGGATCGGCCGGCCCGAGGGGGAGGTTCGCATTCACGGTCGCGACCCCAGGCGGCTGTCGCCCGCCAAACGGGCGCGCTTGCTGACCTATCTGCCGGCTACCCGCGAGATTGCGTGGCCGCTCACGGTGCGCGACATTGCGGCGCTCGGGCTCGATGGAAGCGATGTGGCGGTGCGGGTTTCGGCGGCGCTCCGCCTGCTGGAGCTGGACAATCTCGCCGAACATCGGATCGATCGCCTGTCGACGGGCGAGCGCAGCCGGGCCCTGATCGCGCGCGTGCTCGCGGCGGAGGCGGAACTGCTTCTGCTCGACGAACCGACCGCCAACCTCGATCCCCTGTGGCAGCTGCGGTTGATGGAACAGCTCCGCCGTCTCGCCCGCGAGCAGGCGCGGACGATCCTCGTCGCCATCCATGACCTCGAGATTGCGCGGCGTTACGCGGACCGGCTTCTGCTGATGGCTGGCGGCCGCATCGTCGCCGACGGGCCGCCGGACGAGATCCTCGCCGGCGAGCCCATGGCTCGGATTTTCGGCATTCGCAGGGGAACGGACGGCTGGGAGCCGCTCAGGCCGCCGGCGGATCCGCGATCATTGCTGTGAACGAGGCCTCGGCCGCCAGCTTGCCGTCGACCATGGCGCGACCGGAAAACTTGCTGATCCGCGATCGGGCCTGGACGAAATCCACCTCGAGATGGAGCAGGCAGCCGGGTTCGACCGGGTTGCGGAACTTCGCGCCATCGATGGCCATGAAATAGACGAGCTTTCCCGAGCCGGCGAGACCGAGCGATTCGACCGCAAGCACGCCGGCGGCCTGCGCCAGCGCCTCGACGATAAGGACGCCGGGCATGATCGGCCGCTCCGGGAAATGGCCGGCAAAGAAAGCTTCGTTGATCGTGACCGCCTTCACGGCCCGGATCGACTTGTGGGCGATGAGCTCCTCGACCCGGTCGACGAGGAGCATCGGATAGCGATGCGGCAGGGCCGCCATCACCCGCTGAACGTCGAGCGGGCCGAGGACGGCTCCCTCGGCGGCGGCGGTCACCGGCCTTGCGGCTGCTGCTGTTGTTGCTGCTGCTGCGGAAGCGGCGTCACGCTGATCGTCGTCAGCTGCTGGTTGAGCGCAGCGAGCACGTCGTTGGTGATGTCGAGCGCCGGAGCGAAGTCGATGACATTGCCCGCATCCATCACGACGGTGGCGCCACGCTGATTCATCACCTGGTTGATCGCCGGCTTCAGGCGCTGGTTGATCTGCTGCAGCACATGGGCCTGGGTCGACTGCAGCTGCTGCTGACGATTGCCCAGCTCCTGGTTGGCCGTGTTCTGCTTGTCCTGCAGCGCCTGGATGCGCTGCTGCAGGGCCGCGTCCGGCTGCTTGCCGTTGAGCGCACGGATCGCATTCTCGATCTCCTGACCCTCGGTCTGGATCGGTTGGCCGAGTTGCTGCGCGCGCTGCTGGAGGCTCTGCGCCTGCTGCTGCAGCTGGGTCTGTGCCGTCTTGCAGGCGGTGCACTCCCGGTAGATGCGCTCGGCATCGACCACGGCGACGACGGCGCCGCCAATCCTCTGCGCCGAAGCGGTGGCAGGAATAGCTGCGGCGAGCACGGCGAGTGCCGTGCCGAATGCGAGTTTGTTCATTAGAATGCGGTCCCTACATTAAAGGTGATCAGCTTGGTGTCGTCACCTTCTTCCTTGATAAGCGCCTTAGCTATATCGATCCTGAACGGACCGAAAGGCGAATTCCAGTTGACGCCGAAGCCCACTGACAGGCGCGGTTTGCGTGTATCCCCGACGAATTCTTCCCGGAAGCCGGTGCCCTGGATCATCAGGGTGGTGTCGGCCGGGCAAGACGAGCCTGCCGGCACCTCAATGATCGAACCCTCCGCGGTGGTCGGAGCGCACTGGAAGTTTCCGCCCGCTGAAAGGATCGGACCCGGTACGATATGGGTCAGCTCCGGATCGACGAGGTCGAACAGCGCGCCGGCGTCGACGAAGAGCGACGGCCGCAGGCCGAGTTCCCGTCCGGTATTGCCCAGCGGGATCTCGAGTTCGGCGCGGCCCAGATAGTAAGCGCGGCCGCCCAGCGAGTCGTCGACGATGCGATTGTTGCCTCTACCGATCGCATCGACCACCTCCCCGTCGACATAGGCGGTCGGAATACGCCGGACGCGCGGGCCGACGCCGCGAATGTCGAAGCCGCGCAGCTGCGGTTCGCCGAGGAAGAAGCGGTCTGTGATGCGGACCGGATCGACGCCCTGCCGCTCCTGGTCGTCGAAGCTGTGGATGCGACCGCCTTCGAGCGAGAGCGAGAAGACGAACCCGCTCCCGAGATTGAAATATTTGGACGCGCTGGCGCGCGTGCGCAGATAGTGGACGTCGCCACCCAGGCCGGCGACATCCTGGCTGATGCTGATGACCTGCCCGCGGGTCGGGCGCTGGCGATTGTCGAGCGTATCGTAGACCAGCGAGTAGCCGACGGAGGACGTCAGCCGGTTGCCGATCGCGTCGCACAGGTAGCGGCCGGCCCGGATCGGGTCGCAGACGCCGTTGGTGAAGAACAGATCCTCGTCGAGGCTGACTTCGTCATAGTTGAGCGAGTAGCGGGTCTGCAGGCCCAGATATTCGGTGAGCGGCACACCGAGGGTGATGCGGGCACCGGTCTGGGTCTGCTCGTAGGTAGTGTCGCGATCGTTACCCTGGAATCGGAAGGCGTTGTAGTCGCGCCGGTAGATGCTTCCGCCGAGCGAGATGTTGCGGTCGAACAGATAGGGCTCGAGGAAGCCCAGCTCGGCCGACTTGGAGTAGCTGGAATAATTGACGGCGGCGGTGAGCGTCTGGCCCCGGCCCAGGAAGTTGCGCTGGGTGATCGACAGGTTGATGAGGAAGCGCTCGAGGCTCGAGAAGCCTGCCGACACCTGGAGTTCGCCGGTCGACTTCTCCTCGACGTTGACGGTGAGGATGACGCGGTCCGGCGCCGATCCCTGCTGCTGCTCGATCTCCAGATTGTCCTGGAAGAAGCCCAGCGACTGGATGCGGTCGCGCGACCGCTTCACGCGCACGCTGTTGAAGGGGTCGCCCTCCAGCAGACGGAATTCGCGGCGGATCACCTTGTCGCGGGTGACGGTGTTGCCATTGATGTCGATCCGTTCGACATAGACGCGCGGCGCATTGTTGACGCGGAAGGTGACGGACATGGTCCGTTCGTCCTTGTCGCGCCGGAACTCGGGCTGGACGTCGGCGAAGGCATAGCCGAACAGGCCGGCGGTCTCGCTGATCGAGGTGACGGTGTCCTCGATCTCCTTGGCGTTGTACCAGTCGCCCGTCTTGAACGGGATCAGGCGGCTGACCAGTTCGGGCTGGAAGTCGCGGATCTCGCTCTCGACATTGACTTCGCCGAACTTGTAGCGCTCGCCTTCCTCGACGACATAGGTGATGATGAAGTCGCGCCGATCCGGCGTCAGTTCCGCGACCGCCGAGACGACGCGGAAATCGGCATAGCCTTCGGTCAGGTAGAATTGCCGCAGCTTCTGCTGGTCATAGGCCAGCCGGTCGGGGTCATAGGTGTCCGACGAACTGAAGATGCGGAACAGGCGCGACTGCTTGGTCGCCATCTGTCCGCGCAGGTCGCTGTCCGAGAACTTCTCGTTACCGAGAATATTGATCTGCCGGACCTTGGAGCGGGGGCCCTCGCTGATCTCGAAGACCACGTCGACTCGGTTCTGGTCGAGCTGGACGATCTTCGGTTCCACCTCGGCGGCGAATCGGCCCTGGCGGCGGTAGAGTTCGATGATCCGGGCAACGTCGGCCCGCACCTTGGTGCGTGTGAAGATCTGCCGGGGCGCGAGCTTGATCTCGGGATTGATCTTGTCATCCTTGAGGCGCTTGTTGCCCTCCAGAATGATCCGGTTGATCACCGGATTTTCCCGGACCTCCACGGTGAGCGCGCCCTGATCGTCACGGATCTGCACGTCCGCGAACAGTTCGGTCTCGAACAGGGCCCTCAGGGCCTGGTCGAGGCGTTCGCGGTCATAGGACTCGCCGACGCGAAGCGGCATATAGGAGATGACGGTTTCCGGCTCGAGGCGCTGACTGCCGACCACGGTGATCGAGCGAACGGTGCCGGACATCGGCGGTCCCGCCACGAGGGTCGGCGCGGCCGGCGCCGGCGCCTCGACCGCGGTTGCGGGAGCCTGGTCCTGCGCATGGGCGACAGTTGAAAGCCCCCCCAGGCTCGTGCCGACGAGCAGCGCAGCATAAAGACGCCGGTTGCAGAATGATGCTTCGTTCGATTTCACGCTTCCCCGCCTCTTCGCGTCCGGGCCCCGATGAGGCGGCCCGATATCCCTGTGCTTTCCGCCCTGCCCCATAGCGATCAGCCGATCAAGCTGCCAAGCCGGGTCCAGAGGCCAAAAGACGCCAGATCGTTCAGGGTGACGAAGATCATGAGCATCAATAGCGCTGCGAGCCCGGCCCGGAATGCCCATTCCTGCGCTTCCGGACGCAGCGGCTTACGCCGGACCGCCTCGATCGCGTAGAAAAGCAGATGGCCGCCATCGAGCATGGGAACTGGCAACAGGTTGATGAATCCCAGGTTAATCGAAACCACGGCCATCAGCCACAGCAGCGGCAGCCAGCCCAGGCTCGCCTGCTGCCCCGAAACCTGGGCCATCTTGAGCGGTCCGCCGAGTTCCTGAACCGATCGCTCCCCCAGCACCAGCTGCCCGAGCGTCAGGGTGATCGCCTCGAGCGTGCCGAAGGTCTGTCGGACCGCCTGTACCGGAAGCTGCTGGACCGGGAGCCTTTCGATCACCACCGCATCGGACGCGACGCCCAGGGTGCCGACCCGCATACGGTTGCCGAACTGGTCTTCCAGCTCGGAGGCCCTGGTCGTGACCGAAACGCGCAGCGGGTCGCCGTCGCGCTCGATGACCAGCTCCATCCGCTGCGCCGGCCGCAGCAGGACATAGGACTTCAGCTCCTCGAACGTCCCCAGTTCGATACCATCCACGCTGAGGATCCGGTCGCCGGCCCGGATCCCAGCCTCGGCGGCAGGGCTGTCTTCCACGATCGCAGTCACGACTGCGGGCGTGGTAGGGTAGCCGATCGCCGCGAAGATTCCCATGAACAGGAGAATGGCGAACACGAAGTTGGTGACGGGACCGGCGGCGACGATCAGGAAACGCTGCCACAGCGATCGTGCCTGAAACGTCTTGCGCCGTTCCTCCTCCGGCAGGGCGAGCCACTCCTTCGACGGCACGCCGGCAGGATTCATGTCGCCTGCGAATTTCACGTAACCGCCGAGCGGCAGCCATCCGACCTTCCACAGGGTGCCGCGCTTGTCGGTCCAGCCGAAGATCGCCCGTCCGAAGCCGATCGAAAAGGCTTCCGCCTTCACGCCGAACCAGCGACCGACGAAATAATGGCCGAGCTCATGGACGAAGATCAGCGGCCCGATCACGATCAGGAACGCCAGGAGCGTGAACGCCCAGCCTGGGCTCTGCATCATCGCGGGTGGAACCTCTTCACCACGTCGGCGGCATGGGCCCTGGCCTGCCGGTCGATCTCCAGAACGGCGTCGAGCGACGTGGCGGTCGGAGGGGCAAACCTTTCCAGCGTCTCGCGCACAACAGCGGCTATATCGAGGAAGCCGATGCCTTTGTCCAGAAATGAGGCGACGGCGATCTCATTGGCGGCGTTCAGGATTGCCGGCTTGGAGCCGCCTTCGCGAAGGGCCTCGCGCGCGAGTCCAAGCGCCGGGAAGCGCTCGAGATCCGGTTCCTCGAACTGGAGCTCGCCCAGGCGCACCAGATCCAGCCGCTCGCACGGCGTTTCCATCCGTTCGGGCCATGCGAGGGTGTAGGCGATCGGAATGCGCATGTCCGCCGCGCCAAGCTGGGCAAGCACCGACCCATCGACATATTCGACGAGACTATGGACCACCGATTGCGGATGCACGATCACATCGAAGGCCTCGGCCGGCAGCGGAAAGAGATGGAAGGCTTCGATCAGTTCGAGACCCTTGTTCATCAGCGTGGCCGAGTCGACCGAGATCTTGGCCCCCATCGACCAGTTGGGATGGGCTACTGCCGCGGCCGGGCTGGCACAGCGCATTTCCTCGACGCTCTTGCACCGGAACGGCCCGCCGCTCGCGGTCAGCGTCACCCTCCTGATGGCGCCCGGACGCGCGCGGTCGAAGCACTGGTAGATCGCATTATGCTCCGAATCCACCGGAAGGAGCTGCGCACCGCTTTCGGCCGCCGCCTCCATCATGATCGCACCGGCGGAAACGAGCGATTCCTTGTTGGCGAGGGCGACCGTGCGCCCCTGCTCGAGCGCGGCCATCACCGGCCGCAGGCCGGCGCAGCCGACGATCGCGGCCATCGTCCAGTCCGCGCCCGAGCGGGCGGCGTCGATCAACGCCTGCTCGCCTGCCGCGGCCTCCACCCCGCTGCCCTCCAGCGCCGTCCGGAGCTCGTCGTGGCGGCTTTCATCCGCGATCACGGCGCGCCGGGCGCCGACCCGACGGGCGGCTGCGGCCAAGCCGGTGACGTCGCTCCGCGCGGTCACTGCCAGCACGTCGAACGCTTCGCGGTTGCGGGCGATCAGGTCCAGGGTCGACTGGCCGACCGAACCCGTGGCGCCCAGGATCGTGATGCTGCGGACGGCGTCGGTCACCCTGTCCAGTTTCCCGTCATGAGCAGCGCCAGCGTCACCACCAGGACCGGAAGCAGCCCGTCGACCCGATCCAGCAGGCCTCCATGGCCCGGTAGGATCGTGCCGCTGTCCTTGACTCCGGCGCGCCGCTTGATCCGGCTTTCGAACAGATCCCCGGCCTGGGCAACGATCGCCATCACGCCGCCGATCGCCAGGAACGGATGTCCGAGTTCGAAGAAGCGGGCGGCTGCCCAGCCGGACAAGGCCGCGCCAATGATGCCCCCGGCCAGACCCGCCCAAGTCTTGTTCGGGCTGATCCGCGGGGCGAGCTTGGGGCCGCCGATCGCGCGGCCGGCGAAATAGGCGAAGATGTCGGTAGCCCAGGTGACGATCATCGCCCAGAAGGTCAGACCGAACCAGGTCCATTCGAGCACGATGAGGGCCAGGGCCGGGATCGAGACGTAGAGAAAGCCGGTGAGCAGCGGCAGGCGGCGCGCCGCCAGCGCCAGCAGGATCGCCAGGACGCCGGCACCCGCCACGGCCGGCCAGACCGGGTCGAAGGACGCCGGTGCTATCACCTCGTCCATCTCGCCGACCGGGAACTGGATTTCCGCCGCTACCAGCAGGAAGAGGGCGAGCAGTGCGCCACCGGCATAGCCCCAGGCGCGCGGCACCCGGTGAATGTCGGTCCATTCGATCAGCATCAGCGCGGCGCAGAGGGCGACGACCCCGCGGAACAGCCAGCCGCCGGCGATCGTGAAGCCGCCAAAATAGACCAGCAGCGAAGCTGCCGCGATCAGCACCAGCCCGACGACGAAGCGCGTCGTCAGGTCCGAACCGGTTCCGGACGACATCCTGTTCACAGGCCGCCGTACCGGCGCTCTCGCCCGGCGAATTCATCCAGGGCGGCGCGGAAGGCGTCGCCATCGAAATCCGGCCACAGGCGGTCGAGAAACACGAGCTCGGCATAGGCCGCCTGCCACAGCAGGAAGTTCGATAGCCGGTGTTCGCCCGAGGTGCGGATCAGAAGGTCCAGCGGCGGCAGCCCGTGGGTGTCGAGCGCTGCCTCGACGGCATCCTCGTTGATCTGGTCCACGGCCAACTCGCCGGCAGCGACCCGCCCGGCCAGGGCGCGCGCGGCCCGGACCAACTCTGCCCGGGCCCCGTAATTGAGGGCTATGGCGACGGTCATGCGGTCGTTGGACGCGGTCCTTTCCACGGCCGCGTCGACCATCCTGGCGGTTTCCGGGGGAAAGGCGCGGTGATCGCCGAGGATCCTCAGCCTGATGCCCTGCCTGTGGAGAGAATCGAGTTCCCGGCCGATATAGTGGCGCAGCAGCCCCATCAGGCCTTCGACTTCCTCTTCGGGGCGCCGCCAGTTCTCGGACGAGAAGGCATAGAGGGTCAGGCATTCGACCCCGGTCTCGCCGGCGGCCCGCACCGCGCGGCGGGCAGCCTCGGCACCCTCCCGATGGCCCGCGATCCGCGGAAGGCCCCTCGCCTTCGCCCAGCGACCGTTTCCGTCCATGATGATCGCTACGTGGCGCGGAACGACCGGACCCTGGGCTCCGCCGCGTTCCGGCCGCGCCGCATTGGCCGGCCGGGGACTCACTTCTGAAGGATTTCCTTTTCCTTCGCCGCCGCCGCCGCGTCGATCTCCGCGATCGTGTCGTCCGTCATCTTCTGGACTTCATTCTCGAGACGCTTGTGCTCGTCCTGGCCGATTTCGCCCTTCTTCTCGTCCTGCTTGAGCCCGTCCATTCCGTCCCGGCGGACATTGCGGACCGCAATCTTCGCCTTTTCAGCATATTGGCCGACGAGTTTCGCCAGTTCCTTGCGCCGCTCCTCGGTAAGATCGGGGATTGGCAGGCGGATGTTCTGGCCGTCGGTGACCGGGTTGAGGCCGAGACCGGCCGATCGAATGGCCTTTTCAACCGCATTCACGTTGCTGCGGTCCCAGACCTGGACCGAGAGCATTCTCGGCTCAGGCGCTGCGACCGTCGCCACCTGATTGAGCGGCATATGGGCACCGTAGACCTCGACCACGACAGGGTCGAGCAGGGTCGTGGATGCCCGACCCGTCCGCAAGCCGGCAAGATCATGCTTCAGCGCTTCGACCGCGCCGTGCATGCGGCGTTGCAGATCGGCTTTGTCATAGGCTGGCATCTCTCACTCCTCGTTCTGCACGATCGTCGCGACACCCTCTCCCCGAAGGACGCGGGCGAGATTGCCCTCTTCACGAATATTGAAAACGACGATCGGTATGTTGTTGTCGCGGCACAGGGCGACGGCGCTGGCGTCCATCACCTTCAGATCCTCGCTGAGGACGCGGTTGAAGCTGACATGGTCGTAGCGGACGGCGTCGGCAACCTTCTTCGGATCCGCGCTGTAGACACCGTCGACGCTGGTGCCCTTGAACAGCGCGTCGCAGCCCATTTCCGCAGCCCGCAGCGCCGCGGCGGTATCCGTGGTGAAATAGGGGTTTCCGGTGCCGGCGGCGAAGATCACCACCCGCCCCTTCTCCATGTGCCGGACCGCGCGGCGGCGGATATAGGGCTCGGAGACGGTCGCCATCGGGATCGCCGACTGGACCCGCGTGTCTACTCCGATCTTCTCGAGCGCATTCTGCATCGCCAGCGCGTTCATCACCGTCGCCAGCATGCCCATGTAATCGGCGCTCGTCCGGTCGAGCCCCTTTGCGGCCGCGGCCAGGCCGCGGAAGATATTGCCTCCCCCGACGACCAGGCAGAGTTCGTGCCCCGCCTCCTTGGCATGCTTGATCTCGTCGGCGACGCGCATGCAGGTCTCGAGATCGATGCCGCATTGCCCGTCGCCCATGGCCGCTTCGCCCGAGAGCTTCAGGAGGATGCGGTTGAAGCGCGGACGCGTCATGGAGTTCCGTTCAGCACAGGAAAGGAAGGGGGCGCAACCCTAGTATCGGCGCGCCCCCCTGCCAAGTAGGTCAGGTAGGTCAGGCGGCCTTCTGGCCCGCAGCCGCGGCCACTTCCGCCGCGAAGTCGCTTTCCTTCTTCTCGATCCCTTCACCGAGCTGGAAGCGGACATAGCCGCTGAGAGTGATCGGCGCACCGATGCCCTTGGCCTCGGCGGCGATCACGTCTTCCACCTTGGTCTTGTTGTCCATGACGAACAGCTGGCTGAGCAGCGCATTTTCCTTGCGGAATTTGGCGACCGCGCCCTCCACCATCTTTTCGACGATATTGGCCGGCTTGCCGGATTCGGCCGCCTTTTCGGCTGCGATCGCGCGCTCGCGCTCGATCAGCGCCGGATCGAGATCCTCGCCGCGCAGCGCCAGCGGATTGGCCGCCGCGATGTGCATGGCCAGATTCTTGCCGAGCGTTTCCAGCGCCGCGGTGTCGCCGCTGCTCTGCAGCCCGACCAGAACGCCGATCTTGCCGAGGCCGGCAGCGGCCGCATTGTGGACGTAGGACACTACGACCCCCTCGCCCACCTCGACCAGCGCAGCGCGGCGCACCGCCTGGTTCTCGCCGATCGAAGCGATGTTCGAGGTCAGCTTCTCCTCGACCGAACCGCCCGCCGGCCATGGGGCCTTCAGAATCGATTCCACGCCGCCGTCCGTATCCAGTGCGAGTTCGGAAACCGTGCGGACGAATTCCTGGAACTGCTCGTTCTTGGCGACGAAATCGGTCTCGCTGTTGACCTCGACCACAGCGCCGCGGGTGCCGCGGACGCTCACGCCGACCAGACCCTCGGCTGCCGTGCGGCCTGCCTTCTTGGCCGCTGCCGCAAGACCCTTGGTGCGCAGCCAGTCGATCGCGGCCTCCATGTCGCCGCCCGTCTCGATCAGCGCCTTCTTGCAATCCATCATGCCAGCGCCGGTGCGCTCGCGCAGTTCCTTCACGGTTGCGGCTGTCACTTCCGCCATGTCTTTGTCCTCATGATCGGCCCGGCCGGTGCCGGGGTGTGTTCATTTCGTGCGAGCGCCCCATGTGGGGCTCGACTCACGCTTCCGCCAGAGCAGCTTCGGCCGGAGGCTCGTCCGATGCGCCGATATCCTCGCCGCGCGCGGCGGCGCCGCCCTGCCGGCCACCCAGGCACGCAGTGGCGACGGCGTCGCAATAGAGGCGGATGGCGCGGCTCGCATCGTCATTGCCCGGAACCGGGAAGGCGATGCCCTGCGGGCTGACGTTGGAATCGAGGATCGCGACCACGGGGATGCCGAGCACATTGGCTTCCTTGATCGCCAGCTCTTCCTTGTTGGCGTCAATCACGAAAATGATGTCGGGCAACCCGCCCATGTCGCGGATGCCGCCCAGGGACAACTCGAGCTTGTCCCGTTCACGGGTGAGCTGCAGCACTTCCTTCTTGGTGAGGCCGGCGGTGTCGCCGGACAGCTGCTCTTCGAGGCTCTTGAAGCGCTTGATCGAATTGGAAATCGTCTTCCAGTTGGTGAGCATGCCGCCCAGCCAGCGATGATTGACGTAGTGCTGGCCGCAGCGGCGGGCCGCTTCGGCGATCGGCTCCTGTGCCTGGCGCTTGGTACCCACGAACAGCACCTTGCCGCCGGCAGCGACCGTCTGGCGCACGAAGTCGAGCGCGCGCGCGAACAGCGGAACCGTCTGCGAGAGATCGATGATGTGGACCCCGTTCCGCTCGCCGAAGATGTACGGCTTCATCTTGGGGTTCCAGCGGTGGGTCTGGTGGCCGAAATGCGCTCCGGCCTCGAGCAATTGCTGCATGGTGACGTCGGTGGACGCCATGGTCTTTCTCCTTCCGGTTACACCTCTGCGGGGGCGAAGAACCCTGGGGGACCCAAGGCACCGGTATGATGACCCCGCATGTGGAATGGCGGCGCCCTTAGCCCCGGACGCTCTCCAAATCAAGGGTTGACAGCCTAGGAACAAATAGAGAACATGGCTTCATTCCATGAGGGTGGTCCAACCGATGTCGTGACCGTCCCGAGACCAGATCAGGGGGAAATGCCGTGCTCCATCTCGCCGCGCTGCTCTTCTTCGCGACCGCGCTCGCCGGCGCCGTCGCCATCCTCGTCGATTCCCTACGCGCCGACTGGCAGGCGATCCTGGTGGCGCTCGCTCCCGTCCCCGGGCCGGCACGGGACGAGTTCAGGGCTGCGTCGTCTCCGGGGCCCTGGCGGCTGCCGCTCGCTGCCGCTTGACCTTGTCGTAGCTGTAGATGCTCACCGGGATCAGCAGCGCATAGAGCAGCGCCGCGATGCTCAGGGTCGGCCATGGATCCGACAGCAGGGCCCCGCCGACGAGCGCGATCACCAGCAGGGCGCCAAGGCGCACCCCACTGCGCAGCCGGAGCGATCCCCAGGAATATGTGGCGAGATTCGAGATCATCAGGAGCGCCACCAGGGCCGTCCATGGCCCCACCACCCACGGCTGGCGGAACAGGGGCTCGGAGGTCGCGAAGGTCAGATAGAGCGGCAGGAACAACAGGCCGGCGCCGGCCGGGGCCGGTATGCCGGTGAGATAGCCGGCGGATTTGTGGGGCTGGTCCTTCACATCGATATTGGCATTGAAGCGGGCGAGCCGCAGGGCGCAGCAGGCTGCATGCGCCAGGGCGACCAGCCAGCCATATTTCACCCAGGCGATTCGAAGCGCACTGTCCGGCTCGAGCGGCTGCAGGACCCAGAGATAGATGAGAATCGCCGGCGCTACGCCGAAGGCGGTCACGTCGGACAGGGAATCGAGTTCGGCTCCGAAGCGGCTCTGGCCGTTGAGGAGGCGCGCGATGCGGCCGTCGAGCCCGTCGAGGACCGCGGCGACGATGATGGCGATCACCGCCTTCTCCCACTCACCGGCTATGCCGTAGCGAATTCCGAACAGGCCCGAGCACAGAGCGAGCGCGGTGACGGCATTCGGAACGATCGTCCGGAGCGGAATGCCACGCCGCAAGCGCGGCCGCAGCGGCGGCTTCACTGGCTGACGCCCTCGATCAGCTGATTGGCGCCGATCTCGGCGATCACCGTCTCTCCGGCGATCGTGCGCTGGCCGAGCAGCACCCGCGGGGCGGTGCCCTGCGGAAGGAACACGTCGACGCGGCTGCCGAACCGGATCAGGCCGACACGCTGCCCGGCGACCACGAAATCTCCCGGCTTGATCCAGGGAACGATTCGGCGGGCGACGAGGCCCGCGATCTGGGTGAAGCCGATGCGGGTGCCGTCATTGCCTTCGACGACGATATGCTGGCGCTCATTGTCCTCGCTCGCCTTGTCGAGATCGGCGTTGAGGAACTTGCCGGCGATATAGACGACCCGGCTGATCCTGCCCGCGATCGGCGCGCGGTTGATGTGCACGTCGAACACGCTCATGAAGATCGAAACGCGCACCAGGGGTTCGTCCCCGAGCCCCTCGGAGCCGGCGATTTCGGGTGGCGGCGGGACCGTGGCGATCATCGTCACCATGCCGTCGGCCGGCGCGATCACCAGCCCTTCGCCCTTTGGCGTCGTGCGTACTGGATCGCGGAAGAAGGCCGCCACCCACAGGGTAATTCCCGCCATCGGCCAAGCCAGGGTTTCCCAGCTCAGCAGGGCGAAGACGAGACAGATTGCGGCCGATATGACGACGAACTTGCGTCCTTCCGGATGCACGTTCGGCATCCGGTAGCGGACATTGGTGGTGACGAGGTCCGGCTTTTCCAGAGATGCCATTCGGCGGTCTTTAGGCGGAGACTGGGCCGCAGACAACTGCAACACGGCTCCGGTTGATATGCGGGTGGGGACCGCTTACACGCCGCCCGAACGCGACAATCGAGGGAAGCGATACGCCTCATGGCCAAGATCAAAGTGAAGACCCCGCTCGTCGAAATCGACGGCGACGAGATGACCCGGATTATCTGGCAGTGGATTCGGGAACGGCTCATCCAGCCCTATCTCGACGTGGACCTGGTCTATTTCGATCTCGGCATCGAGAAGCGGGACGAGACCGACGACCGCATCACCGTCGAGGCGGCCGAGGCGATCAAGAAATATGGGGTGGGCGTGAAATGCGCGACGATCACCCCCGACGAGGCCCGAGTGAAGGAGTTCGGGCTGAAGGAGATGTGGAAGTCGCCCAATGGCACCATCCGCAATATCCTGGGCGGCGTCGTCTTCCGCGAACCGATCGTGATCCAGAATGTGCCGAGGCTGGTTCCGGGGTGGACCGATCCGATCGTCGTCGGGCGCCATGCCTTCGGCGACCAGTATCGGGCCACCGATTTCCGCGTACCGGGCCCCGGCAAGCTGCGCCTCGTCTGGGAAGGCGAGAACGGCGAGGTGATCGACCGCGAAGTGTTCGACTTCCCGTCGTCCGGCGTCGCCATGTCGATGTACAATCTGGACGATTCGATCCGGGATTTCGCGCGTGCGAGCCTCAATTACGGCCTCGCTCGCGGATGGCCCGTTTATCTCTCCACCAAGAACACGATCATCAAGGCCTATGACGGCCGCTTCAAGGATCTGTTCGAAGAGATTTACAACAGCGAATTCAAGGAGAAGTTCGAGGCTGCCGGCATCGAATATCAGCATCGCCTGATCGACGACATGGTCGCCTCGGCGCTGAAATGGTCCGGCAAGTTCGTCTGGGCCTGCAAGAATTACGACGGCGACGTGCAGTCGGACCAGATCGCCCAGGGCTTCGGATCGCTCGGCCTGATGACTTCGGTGCTGATGACTCCCGACGGCAAGACGATCGAGGCGGAGGCGGCGCACGGCACCGTCACCCGTCACTACCGCATGCACCAGCAGGGCAAGGCGACCTCGACCAATCCGATCGCCTCCATCTTCGCGTGGACCGGCGGCCTCAAGTATCGCGGCAAGTTCGATGGCACGCCGGAGGTGACCGAATTTGCGGAAACGCTCGAGCGCGTCTGCATTGAAACCGTGGAAGGCGGCCAGATGACCAAGGATCTGGCCATCCTTATCGGACCGGACCAGAGCTGGATGACCACGGAGCAGTTCTTCGAGGCGATTCGCGTCAACCTCGAAAAGGCGATGAGCAAATAGACGACGAGGACCGGTGCCTGGCCATCCAGGCACCAACTATTGCGGATCCGTTTCAAGGACGGCTGACTTTTGCGGCAAATGCCGCATAAGAAGCCATGGCAACGGAATTCGCGACTAGTGGACTCAGCGATGCACTCGTGATCCTGGGGGCGGCGGGGATCGTGATCCCCGCCTTCGCCCGCATGCGGATCAGCCCGGTCATCGGTTTCATCCTGGTGGGCATGCTGGCCGGGCCTTCGGGCCTCGGCTCGATGACCGGCGACATCCCCTGGCTGCGCTACGTCACCATTTCGACGCCCCACGCGATCGAACCGTTCGCCGAATTCGGAATCACCCTTCTGCTCTTTTCGATCGGGCTCGAACTGTCGTTCCGGCGCCTGTGGACGATGCGCCGGCTGGTGTTCGGGGTCGGCGTGGCGGAACTGGTCGGTTCGGCACTGCTGATCGGCCTCGCTCTCCATCTTCTCGGCCAGCCCTGGACCGGCGCGATCGGCCTCGGCCTTGCCCTCGCCCTCTCCTCCACGGCCCTGGTGCTGCCCCTGGTCGGCACCACCAGCGCGGTGGGGCGCTCGGCCCTTTCGATGCTGCTGCTCGAAGATGTCGCGATCGTCCCGATCATCTTCGCGCTGGGGGCGCTCGCTCCCTATTCCCAGTCGACCGGTGTCGGCAGCCTGGCCAATACATTCATTCTGGGAGCGCTAGTGGTCGCAGCCATGCTCGTCGGAGGACGGCTGCTGCTGCCGCGCCTGTTTGCCCAAGCGGCCCGCACCAAGAGCCCCGAACTCTTCTTCTCGGCGAGCCTGCTGGTGGTGATCCTGGCGAGCCTTGCCACCGCGGCCGTGGGCCTGTCCCCGGTCATGGGGGCGCTCCTCGCCGGCATTCTCATCGCCGAGACCGACTATCGAAGCGAAGTGGAGATGACGACGGCGCCGCTGCGGGGCCTGGCGCTCGGCGTCTTTCTGATCACGGTGGGCATGAGCGTCGATTTCCGGACCGTCCTGGCCAATTGGGGCGAGTTGCTGTTCGCAGTCGTCGGGGTCCTGTTGATCAAGGCAATGGTCACGGCAGGGCTGCTGCGGCTGGTCGGCGCGCGTCCGGGTGTCGCCGCCGAAACCGGAGTGCTGATGTCATCGCCCTCCGAGACCACGCTGATCGTGCTCGCTGCTGCCGCTTCGGCCGGTCTGATCAACGCCGAAACGGCGGCCTTCTGGAAGATCGTCACCGCGATCGGCCTCACCGTCACGCCGCTCCTCGCCAAGCTGGGCCGTATCGCCGCCCGGCGGGTGGACCTGCAGGGGGAAAGTGCGGCCGCCGAAGTGGACGCGCCAACCGAGGCTCCCGGTACGATCATCATCGGCTTCGGACGCGTCGGGCGCCTGGTTGCCGACATGCTGATCGTCCACGGACGCAGCTACACGGCGGTGGAGTCCGACATCGATGCGGTCGCGACGGCCCGGCGAGAGGGCTATTCCGTAAGGTTCGGCGACGTTTCGCGCCCCGAATTCCTCGAGCGGCTGCGGCTCGACCGGGCTACTGCACTGGTCCTCACCATGGACAATCCCGTGCTCTCCGTACGGCTCACGCGCCGGGTTCGCGCTCTTCACCCCGAGCTGACGATCGTCGCGCGTGCGCGCGATGCCGTCCATGCGGCCGAACTCTATCGCGCCGGCGTGACCGACGCCGTGCCGGAAACGCTGGAATCCTCGCTGCAGCTCTCCGAAGCGGTTCTCGTCGACCTCGGTGTCGCAATGGGTCCGGTGATCGCTTCCATCCATGAGAAGCGCGCCGAGCTGCGCCAGCAGATCATGGACCTGGGCGAGGTCGACAAGGAGCCGCCGCTCCGCCGGCGCAGACTCAACGAAAGCGCCTGAGTCGCTGGATCGACCTATTCTGCAGCGAGAGCCGTGCTCTCCAACGCCTCGCGCACCGCCTGCAGGGCAGCCTGTGCCTTCGCCCCGTCCGGGCCGCCGCCCTGCGCCATGTCGGGCCGGCCACCACCGCCCTGCCCTCCCAGTTGTGCAACCGCGAGCCGCACGAGGTCGACGGCATTGCGACCGCCGGCGAGATCGTCCGTGACTCCGACCGCCACGCTCGCGCGGCCGTCATTGATCGCCACCAGGGCGACCACGCCGGAGCCGACGCGCTTCTTGGCATCGTCAACCAGGCCGCGCAGCGCCTTCGGATCGAGCCCCTCCAGCACCTGCCCGATGAAGCCATGGCCGCCGACCGTCTCCGGCCCGGCAGCCGCGGCGGCACTGCCGCCTGCACCGCCCGCCAGGGCGATCGCCTTCCTGGCCTCGGCTAGCTCGCGCTCCAGCCGGCGCCGCTCCTCGATCAGGCTGGCGACCCGCGCCGGCACGTCCTCCGGCGACGTCTTGAGCGCCGCGGCCGCTTCCTTGAGCCTTTCCTCGCGATTGGTGAGCCAGGCCCGGGCGGCTTCGCCGGTCAGCGCCTCGATGCGCCGCACCCCGGAGGCGACGGCGCTTTCCGACACGATCTTGAACAGCGCGATGTCGCCCAGCGCGCGCACATGAGTGCCGCCGCACAGTTCGACCGAATAGGTGCCTTCGTCCCGTCTTCCCATCGACAGCACGCGAACCTCATCGCCATATTTCTCGCCGAACAGGGCCATTGCGCCCGCGGCAATCGCTTCGTCCGGGCTCATCAGCCGGGTCGTCACCGGCTCGTTCTCGCGGATGTGCCGATTGACCTCTGCCTCGATCGCCTCGAGGTCCTCCGACGTGAGCGCCTTTGGATGCGAGAAGTCGAAGCGCAGGCGATCGGGAGCGACGAGGCTGCCCTTCTGGGTCACATGGTCGCCGAGGCGATGGCGCAGCGCCGCGTGCAGCAGGTGGGTGGCGCTGTGGTTGGCCCGGATTCGCGCGCGCCGTTCGGCATCGACGCTCAGCTTCACCGCATCGTCCAGCCTGACGGTCCCGCTGGTGACGATTGCATGATGGGCGTGGATCCGACCGAGCGGCTTTGACGTATCCTCGACCTCGGCCCGGAAGCCGTCGTCGGTCGAGATCGTTCCTGCATCGCCCATCTGGCCGCCGCTTTCCCCGTAGAAGGGGGTCTGGTTGGTGACGATGACGACCTTGTCGCCGGCGGTGGCGCTGTCCACGCGCACCCCGTCCTTCACGAGGGCGATGACGGCGCCCTCGCCTTCATGGCCGGAGTATCCGGTGAATTCGGTCGAGCCATGCTCCTCGGCGATGTCGAACCAGATTTCGTCCGAGGCTTTCTCGCCGGATCCCTTCCAGGCGGCGCGGGCCGCAGCCTTCTGCTCGGCCATGGCGGCGTCGAAGCCGGCACGGTCCAGCTGGATGTCCTGGGCCCGCAGCGCATCCTCGGTGAGATCATAGGGGAAGCCGTAGGTGTCGTAGAGCCGGAAGGCGACGTCGCCGGCAAGGGTGTCGCCCGGCTTCAGCGAGGCGGTCGCTTCGTCGAGCAGGCGAAGGCCCTTCTCGAGAGTCTGGCGAAACCGTGTCTCCTCGAGCTTCAGCGTTTCCTCGATCAGCGGCTGCGCGCGAACAAGTTCGGGGTAGGCCGCCCCCATCTCCGCGATCAGCGCCGGGACCAGGCGGTGCATCAAGGGTTCGTCGGCACCAAGCAGGTGCGCATGGCGCATCGCCCGCCGCATGATCCGCCGGAGCACGTAGCCGCGCCCCTCGTTGGCGGGCAGCACGCCGTCGGCGATAAGGAAGCCGGACGAGCGCAGGTGATCGGCTATCACCCGGTGGCTTGCCTTGCGCTCACCGTCGGTCGGGGTCCGCGTCAGTTCGCCGCTGGCGGTGATGAGGCTCCTGAACGTGTCGGTATCGAAGACGTCGTGCACGCCTTGGAGCACCGAGGAGATGCGCTCGAGGCCCATGCCGGTGTCGATCGACGGGCGCGGCAGGTCGACCCGTGTTTCCGGATCGATCTGCTCATATTGCATGAACACGAGGTTCCAGATTTCGACGAAGCGGTCGCCGTCCTGGTCGGGCGAGCCCGGCGGACCTCCGGGAACGTCCGGCCCGTAGTCGTAGAAGATTTCCGAGCAGGGACCGCACGGCCCGGTATCGCCCATCGACCAGAAATTGTCGGAACTGGCAATGCGGACGATCCGCTCCTCTGGTAGGCCCGAGATCCTGCGCCAGGCATCATAGGCCTCGTCGTCGGTATGGAAGACGGTGGCGGTCAGCCGTGCCGGATCAAGCCCCCATTCCTTCGTGACCAGCGTCCAGGCGAGTTCGATCGCCCGTTCCTTGAAATAATCGCCGAAGGAGAAATTGCCGAGCATCTCGAAAAAGGTGAGATGCCGGGCGGTGTAGCCGACATTGTCGAGATCGTTGTGCTTGCCGCCCGCGCGCACGCACTTCTGGCTCGATGCCGCCGTCGTATAGGGACGCGATTCCAGGCCGGTGAAGACATTCTTGAACGGCACCATTCCGGCGTTGACGAACATCAGCGTCGGGTCGTTGTGCGGCACCAGCGGAGCTGACGGCACGATCTGGTGCCCGCTCCTCGCAAAATAGTCGAGGAAGGAGCGGCGAATGTCGTTGGTCGATGTCATGGGCGCGATGTAGGCGAGCCGAAGCGGCGGGGCAAGCAAAGGCCGGTCCCGCGCAGGAGATATGCTTCACATGCCGACCGTCTCAGGAAGGCCGCTCTCGATCTCCGGCATCGCCGGCGAGACCTGCCTCCGTAAACGAGCCTCGGCCGCTTCCCGTTCCGCCTCCCGTGGCTCTTCTGTCGTGATCGGGAAATCGAGATAGGGCTGAAGCTCGAATTCCCGCTCGGCGTGGGGTTCCTCGGGCCAGTCGTCATGATCGTCCTGCTCCGGAGCCGGCTCGGCCAAGGCGTGTTCGGGCTCGACTGCGGGCCAGGGCTGCGCCCCAACGAACGGAGGCCCGGCCTCGGCCCCGGAGAGGGTCAGCGGCGCGTACCCGTAGGGATCGAACTCCTCCACCGGCGTCACTGCCCCGTAGCCGGCGGGCGAAAGGTCCGCGAAGAAGCGGACGGGACCGGAATCGGCGAAATGGACGGGATCGATCTCCGCGACCGACGAGCGCCCGAGGTGCACGCCCGCGGCCGTGCCGCCGATCAGCACGGCGGCGACAGCGCCAATCCGGAACCAGGGATATTTCACGTCATGCACGCCATAGGCCTTGAACGGCCGCGGAAACAACGTGCGCGCGCAGGGCGGCGTTCCGGCATCAGGGCGGATTGCCCTTTCCGGCAGTCCAATCCGCACCTCCCCCCTTGCACTCGGGCGCGGATGGGAGGACGGTGAACAAGAGAAAGGCGCGGATGCGCGCTCCTGCGGACCCGCGCCGGGACGGAGGAGAGAGTCATGCCGGAGAAAACCGCAGGTATCAGAGCAATTGCCCTCGTCGGTCCGGGCGGCACGGGCAAGACGAGCCTGGCCGAGGCCATGCTCTTCGCCGCCAGCGCGATCGACCGACAGGGCACGGTGGCAGCCGGGACGAGCGTCGGCGACTCGAGCCCGGAGGCCCGCAATCGTGGCGGGTCGACCGAACTCAATCTCATGCGGTTCGACTATCTCGAGGAAAGCTATGTGCTGCTCGACTGCCCCGGATCGACCGGCTTCGCGGCCGACGGAGCGCTGGCGCTTTCGGTCGCGGACCTCGCCATCGTACTGGTCGATCCTGATCCCGACCGGGTGATCCTTGCCGAGCCGACGCTCCGCCAGCTGGAGGATATGGGGATCCCCCATCTCGTCTTCGTGAACAGAATCGACCAGGCCAAGGGCAGCATCCAGGGACTGCTCGAAGCCCTCCAGCCTCTCAGCGCCATTCCGTTGATCGCGCGCCAGATCCCGATCCGGGAGGGCGAGCGGATCACAGGCTTCATCGACCTCGCGCTGGAGCGGGCCTTCCACTACCAACCCGGCAAACCTTCCCAAAGGACGGAGATCCCCGCCGAACTCGTCGAGCGCGAGGCCAGGGACCGGTTCCACATGCTGGAACAGCTCGCCGATCATGACGACACACTCCTCGAGCAATTGCTGATGGATGAATCGCCCGATCTCGCGATCGTCCTTGCGGATCTGGCGCGCGAGACCCGTGAGGGACTCGGCGTACCGGTGCTGTTCGGCTCTGCGCTGAACGGCTTCGGCGTCCGCAGGCTGCTCAAGGCGCTGCGCCACGAGGCCCCTTCCCCCGAGGTCGCGGCCGAACGCCTCGGCGGCGGCGGCCACTGCGCCCAGGTGTTCAAGATCTCCAATGCGGGGTCGCTCGGCCGCCTGGCGCTCACCCGAGTGTTCGGCGGAATGCTGGAAGAAGGCAGCGAGATGCAGGTGTCCGGCGGCAGCAAGCTCCGCATCGGCGCCCTGTTCACGATCCAGGGCGACAAGACGACGAAGGTCCAGAGGGCCGGGTCCGGCGACGTCGTCGCGATCGCCAAGGCAGAAGGCGTTGCGGCAGGTGACTGGCTGGTCGCGAACGGGCAGGAGATCCCGACGATCGAACGCGATCTCCCCGCCAGCAATCATGTCCTCGCCATCGCGACCAAGGACAGGAAGGATGACGTGCGCCTCTCCTCGGCCCTGCACCGGCTGGTCGAGGAGGATCCGAGCCTTAGCTGGATGCAGGACGAGGACCTGCACGAAACCCGCCTCAGCGGCATCAACGATGAGCATCTGGCGGTCATCCTGGCGCGGCTGAAGCGGCGCTATGGAGTCGACGTCGAGGCGCGCAGCCCCACGGTGGGGTACAAGGAATCCATCCGCCGGGCCGTCACGCAGCGCGGTCGCCACAAGAAGCAGTCCGGCGGGCATGGCCAATATGGCGACGCGGTCATCGAGGTGAAGCCGCTCGGCCGCGGCGAGGGCTTCCGCTTCGACGAGAAAATCACCGGCGGCGCCGTTCCCAAGCAGTGGATTCCGGCCGTCGAGCAGGGCGTCCGGGACGCGATGGCGAAAGGACCGCTGGGCTTTCCCGTCGTCGATGTCGCTGTCACGCTCGTCGACGGTTCCTATCACAGCGTCGACAGCTCCGAACTCGCCTTCCGGACGGCCGGACGAATCGCCATGGCCGAGGCGCTCGCCGCCGCCAGCCCGCACCTGCTGGAACCGGTCCGGCATCTGCTGATCCTCTGCCCGGGCTCGGCGAGTTCGCGAATCAGTTCGGCGCTGGCCAGCCGGCGCGGCCAGATGCTGGGCATTGCCCCGCGCGACGGTTGGTCGCGATGGGACAGGATCGAGGCGCTGCTGCCGGAGGCCGAACTCCACGGACTGGATGCCGAGCTCCGATCCCTGAGCCAGGGGCTCGCCACCTACACGGCCCGCTTCGATCATCTCGCCGAGCTCAATGGAAAGCTGGCCGAGGAGGTCGTCCACAGGGAGCTCGAGCCGGCCTGACCTGCCGAGCCCGGCACCGGGCAGAATAGCCGGCCCCACGGCCGGTGTCCCCGAACGCCTGCAACAAGGTCATTGACCAAAGATGGTTTCCGGCTGAAACGGACCTTGCGCAAAGGCCGTGCGTCCCGCATGAGCCGGCAGCAATTTCCTCCGAGAGAAACCATGAACCACGGCCCCTTGCCGACGGACGAGCAGCGCCTTGAAGGTCCCGGAATGCGCGAGTTCATCGCGATGATGGCCGCGCTGATGGCGTCCAACGCCGTCGCCGTCGATGCGATGCTCCCGGCATTGCCGGAGATCGGCGCCTCGGTCGGTGTCGCCGAGGAGAACCAGCGGCAGCTGGTGGTCACCTTCTACCTGGTCGGGCTCGGCCTGGCGCAGCTCTTCTACGGGCCGCTGTCGGACCGTTTCGGCCGGCGGCCGGTACTGACCGGAAGCCTGCTGCTCTATGCCCTCTTCTCGCTGCTCGCGGGTCTGGCAGGGAGCTTTTGGATGCTGCTCGCGGCACGCGTGCTCCAGGGCGCGGCTGCGGCCGGATCGCGCGTCATCGCCATTTCGGTCATCCGGGACCGCTTCCAGGGATCGAAAATGGCCCAGACGATGTCGTTCATTTCGATCGTCTTCATGCTGGTTCCGGTCCTGGCGCCGAGCCTGGGACAGCTCATCCTCGCCTTTGCGGGATGGCGGACCATCTTCATTGCCTTCGCCGTCTACGGCATCGCCGTGCTGTCCTGGGCCCTTCTGCGCCTTCCCGAAAGTCTGCCTCTCGAACGACGGCGGCCGCTTTCGTTCAGCAAGGTGCGCGAGGCGGTCGGAATCACTCTCACCAATCCGCTCTCGATCGGGAACACGCTGTCGATCACCCTGGTGATGGGCGCCCTGTTCGCCTTCATCAATTCGATCCAGCAGGTCATTTTCGACGTGTTCAAGCGCCCGGACCTGATCGGAGCCGTTTTCGCCAGCATTGCCGGCCCGATGGCCCTGGCCTCCTATTTCAACGGAAGGCTGGTCCAAGGCATCGGGGCTCGCCGGATGAGCTTTTACGGGCTTTGCGGCTTCGTCCTCTTGGCCTCGCTGCACCTGGCGGTAGCAGGCCTCGTCGGGGAGGACCTGGTCCTTTTCGTCGTCCTGCAGGCGCTGATGATGGGCAGCTGCGGTCTCATCATGGGTAATCTCGGATCGATCGCCATGCAGCCGATGGGCCATATCGCCGGCACCGCCGCCTCGGTCCAGGGGCTGATCACCACCGTCGGCGGTGCCCTCATCGGCCTCGCCATCGGTCAGATGTTCGATGGGACGACGACGCCGATGCTGACCGGTTTCGTCGTGTGCGGCCTGCTCAGCCTGCTGGCCGCATTATGGGCCAACCGGAACGGGCCCGAATTCGATAACGGGAGCGGCCCCCGCTAGGAACCGCTCCCGGCATCGGGCGTCAGATATCGTCTTCTTCGCTGGGGCCGGCCATCATGGCGTCGGCGACCTGCTCTGTGCGTCCGCGGATCGCATTTTCGATCCGTGTCGCGATTTCCGCATTCTCCCTGAGAAAGGTCTTGGCGTTCTCGCGCCCCTGCCCGATCCGCACCGAATCATAGCTGAACCAGCTGCCGGACTTCTCGATGAGGCCGGCCTTCACGCCGAGGTCGAGGATTTCCCCCATCTTGGAGATTCCCTCGCCGTACATGATGTCGAACTCGACCTGCTTGAACGGCGGCGCGACCTTGTTCTTGACCACTTTCACGCGGGTCGTGTTGCCGACGATCTCGTCGCGTTCCTTGATCTGCCCCGTGCGCCGGATGTCGAGACGGACGGAAGCGTAGAATTTGAGCGCATTGCCGCCGGTCGTCGTTTCCGGATTGCCGTACATGACGCCGATCTTCATCCGGACCTGGTTGATGAATATCACCAGGCAGCGCGACTTGGAAATCGAGCCGGTGAGCTTTCGCAGCGCCTGGCTCATCAGCCGGGCCTGCAGGCCGACGTGGCTGTCGCCCATTTCGCCCTCGATCTCGGCTCGGGGAACCAGGGCGGCGACGGAATCGACCACCAGCACGTCGATCGCATTGGACCGGACCAGGGTGTCGGCGATCTCGAGCGCCTGCTCGCCGGTATCGGGCTGCGACACGATCAGTTCGTCGATGTCGACCCCGAGCTTCCTGGCATAGACCGGATCGAGCGCATGTTCCGCGTCGACGAAGGCGGCGGTGCCGCCGTTGCGCTGCGCCTCGGCGACGGCATGCAGGGCAAGGGTCGTCTTGCCCGAGCTTTCCGGGCCGTAGATCTCGACGATCCGTCCGCGAGGCAGGCCCCCGATTCCAAGGGCGATATCGAGGCCCAGCGAACCGGTCGATATGGCTTCGATCTGGATCGCCTCGCGCGATCCGAGCTTCATTGCGGAACCCTTGCCGAAGGCGCGGTCGATCTGAGCCAGCGCCGCCTCGAGGGCCTTTTGCTTGTCCATGTTTTCAGAATTCCTGTCGGATACGACTTTGAGCGGTGCCACCATGGCCGAAGCCCTCCTTAGGTTCAACGCGGTTTCGACCGTGTACATGGTATGTTCCATCGGAACAAGAGGGAAACGTTTCAGTGGCGGGCCGCGCTTTCCGGCCCTTAACTCCGGGCCGTGGGATTCCCCGGCGCGTCGAGCATGGTCCGTAGTGCCTCGGCCATCGCTTGCCTGAATTCGGCGCGATCGTAGATGTCATTGTGCGTCGCCCCTGCGATGGTGCGATCGAACACGAGGTTCGATATGCGCGCCCGCAGCCTCGCCGTGCGGGCGGCGCCGATCAGCTCGTCGCGTTCGGCGGCGATGATGGCGACGGGGACCGGCGAGCCGGCGAGATCGTCGGCGGCATGCATGGGGTGGCGGAACAGGAGGCTGACCGGAACCCAGGGATATCGGTCGCCCGCACCTTCGCGAGTGAATCGAACGGCGTCACCAGGATCAGGCCGTCGGGCGACCGCCGGCGCGCGAGACGGGCCGCAACTCCCGTACCGATGCTGAAACCGACCACCACGACCGGACGATCGGGGAATGTTCCGGCCACAAGATCGAAGACCAGGGGCGCGTCGGACTGCAGCGCCTCTGCGCCCGGCAGACCCTCGCTCGGCGGATAGCCCCTGTAGTGGAACGTCACCACGTCGGCCTCGGGAAAGAGGTCATGCAGATGGACGGCCGCGGCCGCCGCATTCCAGGCATTGCCGCCGAAGCCGAGCACCACCGGGCGATCCGGATCCCCGCGTGCCCGGGCGGGAACGTGCAGCCCGCGCAGCTTCTCTCCCGACGCCGCCCGCGCCGCCAGTTCCCTGGCATCGGACGGAATGGGGCCGGTTGCTGCTGCAAGCCGCACCGGGAACAGCATGCCCGTCTGACCGAAGAACAGGGCGACCAGCACGGCGCCATAGGCGCCCAGCGCCAGGACAAGGAGGATCGCGAGTGCCTTCATCCCGCCGGCCGCCCGCCGGCGATCGGATCAGGCCTTTGCGCCGCAGGCCGCCGCGAGCGCGGGCCGGATCGCATCGATCGTATAGGGCTTGGACAGGAGCGGCGCGGAGGCGTGTTCGGGTGGCGGCGGATCGACATGCCCGCCGGTGGCCAGCACGAACGGGATGCCCTTGGCCGCGAGACGATCGGCGACCGGCCACCCGCGTTCGCCGCCGCGAAGATGGACGTCGAGGATGGCGACGTCGAAGCCCCCTTGCTCGACCCTGGCCATCGCATCAGCGACGCAATCCACGGTTCCGGCGATCGCATGCCCCAGCGAATCGAGGAAATCCTCGAGCATCATCGCGATCAGCGGTTCGTCTTCGATAATCAGGATTGACAGGCTTGAAAGCACAGCCATCGATTAAGCCCATGGAGGGAAAAAGCAAATTCTATTTGACCTGAAGCGCCTCCCTGGCGGCTTCGGCCAGCTTCTGGACCGAGAAGGGTTTGGCGAGGAAGGCGACCCGTTCGAGCTCGATCGACTTGCGGAGCTGTTCCTCCGCATAGCCCGAGATGAACAGGATCGGCAGGTTCGGATGGGTCTTGCGGGCCTCCCGTACGGTCGTCGGCCCGTCCATCGTCGGCATCACCACGTCTGAGATCATCAGGTCCACCTTCGGCTCGCTCGCCAGAATCTCCAGCGCCGCCTCACCGTTCTCGGCGCTCAGCACCTTGTAGCCGTGGCGGGTGAGCGCACGCTCGGCCACCGCCCGGACCATCGTCTCGTCCTCGACGAGCAGGATCGTCCCGCTGCCCCACAACTCGCCTGAACCGGGCTTTTCCTTGGCCTGCGCGGTCGCCTGCCCGGCCTCGGCCCGGTGCACCGGGAGATAGATGGTGAAGCTCGTTCCCTTGCCGGGCTCCGACTCCGGAAAGATGAATCCGCCCGACTGCTTCACGATACCATAAGCAGTGGACAGGCCGAGGCCCGTCCCCTTCCCGACTTCCTTGGTGGTGAAGAAAGGCTCGAAGATCTTGCCCAGAAGATGCGGCGGGATCCCGGTGCCGGTGTCCGACACCCTGAGCGCCGTATAATCGGCGATCGGCATGATGTCGCTCGCCATCTGGCGCACGTCGTCGGCGGCGACCGAAAAGGTCTGCAGTGTCAGCGTGCCGCCGTCGTGCATGGCGTCGCGGGCATTGACCGCCAGGTTCACGATCACCTGTTCCAGCTGCCCCGGATCGGCCCGGACGGGACCCAGATTGCGGCCGTGCTTGACCTGGAGGGTCACCGTCTCGCCCAACAGCCGCTTCAGCAGGTTCGAGACTTCCGAGACGACGTCGGGAAGCTGGAGCACCTGTGGGCGCAGGGTCTGCTGCCGGGAGAAGGCGAGCAGCTGCCGGGTCAGGCCCGCGGCGCGGTTGGAGTTGCTTCGTATCTGCTGGATGTCGTCATAGTCGCTGTCGCCCGGCGTGTGGCGCATCAGCATGAGGTCGCAATAGCCGATGATCGCCGTCAGGATATTGTTGAAGTCGTGCGCGACGCCTCCCGCCAACTGGCCCACCGCCTGCATCTTGGTTGCCTGGGCGACCTGGCGCTTGAGCCGATCCTCCTCGCTATTGTCCTTCAGCGACAGGAGGACCGCGGCCTCGCCGAGTCCTCTCACCCCCGCGATGGTCAGGGCGACGGGCTCGTCCTGACGCGCGGTGAGCCTGACCGCAATGTCGCTTGCGCTCGCGGGCCCGCGTGCGAACCGCCGGACGAGATCCGAAACCGCCGCCTTGTCCTCGGTGACGACGAGGTCACCGGGATAGACCGGGCTGCCCTTCTCCGAGAGCCCGGCTGCCTTGCGGAAGGCCTTGTTGAGATAGACGAAGCGGCCGTCAACATTGGCGAGCGCCAATCCCAGTGGAAGGATGTCGAGGAAGGCGTTGATATTGGCCGCTTCCTCCTGCCCCAGCCGCGCCGGGCCGGCGGGAACGTCGTCGAGCAGCACGAACAGGATCAGGGCATCGGCTTCGTCGCCGAGCGGAACCTGGACGATGCGGAGCGGAGGCGCGGCCTTTCCTTCGTTGAGGAAATGGAACTGGCCGTCCTCGGTCGCGCCGAGCAGACTGACGAGCGAGTCCCCCACGCCGCCGCTCCCGGAATCGGCGCCACTGCGGGCGATAAAGACCGGATTGGCCGCAGCGATCGTGCCGTTACGGTCGGCAACGACCGCCATAACCCCCGCCTCGCCCATGCGCCTGCCGGGATCTCCCCCGAGCAGCTTGCGCGCTTCGACGGCAAGATCCAGTTCGGCGGCGCGGGTGAAGCGCCAGAGCAATAAGGAACGATCCGCTCCGGCAACCGACACTTCCACGCCCAGGCTGCCGCCGTCGGTGGGCAACGCCTCGATGGCCGCGGTGCCGTCACGCCGGGCATTTTCCAGGGCCTGGGCAAGCCGCCCCTCCCCGTCCTCCGCGACCGGAAGATCCAGCGGCGCCACGGGCGATCCGAACCATTTCAGATAGCTGGCGTTGGCGCATAGGAGCGCGCCGCGCGCATCGGTGACTGCCGCCGCGGAATTCGACAGGTCCAGCGCGGCCCGGACCAGCGCGACGTCCGCCTGCCCCCCCTCATCCGTCAACTCGGAGGCAGCCGGCGTCCTGGATCGAAGCGTCAGGAGCAGACCGGACGTCGCGAAGATCCCGGCCAGGAAAGCCGCGGCGAAGGTGGCGTCGGGTAGCGCGAACAACAGCAGGATTGCAGAGGCTGCTGCCGTCGCCAGCACGGCAACGATCGCAATGCGGTACCGTACGCCGTTCCCGGCGGGCCGCGAAACCTCCGGTGACAGGAGATGAGACGTTGACGTTGCCATCGCTGCCTGCTCTCTCCGGCTTGTCGCGGCCCGTCAAGACGGGCGGTCTGCTACCAGATACTGACCCGCTGTTCCGGCGGCAGATGGAGCGCCTGCCCCGGGCGAACATCGAACGCCTTGTACCAGGGATCCAGGTTCCGGACCACGGCCGCGCGCTGTTCCGACGGCGAATGCGGATCGGTCAGCAGGCGCTGGCGAAGATTGGGTTCGCGATAGTTACGGCGCCAGATCTGGGCCCAGCCGAGATAGAAGCGCTCGTCTCCCGACAAGCCGTCGATCACCGGTGCCGGCTTGTCGCCGAGCGAGGCCTTGTAGGCCTCATAGGCGACCGTCAGGCCGGCGAGGTCGGCGATATTCTCGCCCAGGGTCAGCTTGCCCTGGACGTGCAGGCCAGGAAGCGGCTCATAGGCATCATATTGCTCGACCAGCTTGCCGGTGAGCGCCTCGAAATTCGCTACGTCCTCCGGTGTCCACCAGTCGGCGAGCCGGCCCTCTTCGCTGTATTTCGCGCCCTGGTCGTCGAAATGATGGCTGATCTCATGGCCGATCACCGCGCCGATTCCGCCATAGTTGATGGCGGGATCCGCGTTGGGATCGAAGAAGGGCGGCTGGAGGATGGCGGCCGGGAAGACGATCTCGACCATGCCGAAATTGGCATAGGCGTTGATCTCCATCGGAGTCATGTGCCACTCCCAGCGGTAGATCTCCTTGCCGAGTTTCCCGAGTTGATATTCGTGCTCGAACCGGTTCGCGCGCATCGCGTTGCCGAGCAGGTCATCAGCGCGAATCTCGAGGCCGGAATAGTCGCGCCAGCGATCGGGATATCCGATCTTCGGCTTGAACGCGGCCAGCTTCGCCCGCGCCTTGGCCTTGGTTTCCGGTGACATCCAAGTCAGGGTTTCGATGCGGCGCCCCATGGCGGCGATGATGTTTCTGACGAGCTCATCGGCCGCGGCCTTGGTTTCCGGCGGGAAGTGACGCTGGACATAGACCTTGCCCAATTCCTCGCCCATCGCGCCGGTGACGAAATTCACCGCCCGCTTCCACCGCGGCTCCAGTTCGGGCGTTCCCGACAAAACGGTGCCGTAGAAAGCGAAATTCTCCTGGGTGAAGGCGGAAGGCAGGTAGAGCGCATAGGCGTCGAGCGAGCGGACAAGCAGCTGGTCCCGCAGCACCGAAATCGGCGCCTTGGCGATCAGCGCCGCCGTTTCCGTGACCGCGCTCGGCTGGGCGACGATCAGGCTGTCGATGTTCGCGCCGAAACCATTGAAATAGGTGGCGAAGTCGAAACCCGGGGCCTCGGCCTGCAGCTCCGCCAGCGTCCGCTTGTTGTAGGTCTTGGTCGCGTCGCGGCTGTCGACCCGGGTCCAGTGCGCCTGGGCAATCGCCGTCTCGAAGTCGAGCAGGGCCTTCGCCCGTGCCGCGCCGTCAGGCTCGCCCGCCAGCGTGAGCATCTTCTCGACATGGGCGAGATAGGCCTCGCGCGCCTCGACGAGCTTGGCATCGTCCTTGAGGTAATAGTCACGGTCCGGAAGGCCGAGGCCGGCCTGGACCATCGTCAGGGCATAGACGTCGGGGTGCTTGTCGTCCTGGCCGACATAGGATCCGAACGGACCGGGAATACCGTTGCGTTCCGCCTCGGCGACGACGCCGACATAGTCCTCCTTGGTCCGGATGCCCCTGACCGTATCGAGCCACGGCTGGAACGGCGCCAGCCCCTTGGCCGTGACGGCAGCCTCGTCGAGATAGCTGGCATAGGCTGCGCCGATCTTGCTCGACGGATCGGCCTTGGCCTCCTCGAGTATGGCCCTGGTCCGCTGGCGCGACAGGTCGTCCAGCACCGTGAACATGCCGTAGTTGGATCGGTCGGACGGTATCGGCGTGGTGCTTGCCCAGGTGCCGTTGGCATAAGCGTAGAAATTGTCTCCGGGTGCGACGCTGCGGTCCATGCCATCCGCGTCGAAGCCGAAGGTGCCGATCTGGGGCCCTGCGGCACGGGGCGAACCCGTCGCGGCATCGTCGGCCACCCTGACGTCCCGCGATGTATCGGCGGTGGTCTGCGCCACGGTCGCACTGGTGGCGAGCACCGTCGTCGCGGCAAGAAACATGATCAGTCTGCGCATTTCGGTTCCATCTGAAAAATAGGCGATAAATGGTCCTGATGCGCTGGTTAGCAACTCCCGGCCGGATTCAGAAAGGCATTTCGTGCCGTATTTTTCGGCGCCGCCACTTGTTCGAGATCCAGATCCTCCAGATCAGGGCCGTGACGAAGTAACCGATGATCCCCGCCACTGCGGACAGGACGAGAAGGCCGCTGACAAGTGCGGGCGCGGCGGACGACAACAACCACTCCCCCCATTCCTCGAGGCTGGCGTGATGGTTGATCATCTCCATCACCGCGCCCGGATAGGCCGGAAAGCCGAACAGGTCGCTGCCGATCCAGAGCGACGCCATCAGCAGGAGCGGCGTGGTCACCGGATTGCTGAGCAGGGTGGTGCCTGCGGTCAGCGGCACATTGGCCCGGAACGGAATGGCGGCAAGCGCGGCGGCCACGGGCTGCAGGAACGGGATCATCACCAATATGCCGACGAACAGGCCGATGCCCACCGCGCGGGGCACGGAGCGCCGGGTGAAGCGCCAGAGCGCCGGCCTCAGCAACAGATGGGCGACCGGCTTGAGGAGACGATTGCGCTCCAGTTCTTCCCGCGAAGGGAGAAGTGGCCGTATCCGGTCCGCAAGCCAGGTCTTTTTGTCAGCCATATCGTCGGTCAGCCATGCTGGCGAAGCAGTCTCGCCTGCTCCCGCTTCCAGTCCTTCTCCCGTTCGTGCTCGCGCTTGTCGTGGGCCTTGCGGCCGCGTGCAAGCGCGAGTTCGACCTTCGCCCGCCCCCGACTGTTGAAATAGACGGACAAGGGTATGAGCGTCATGCCCTGCCGGGCGACGGCACCGAACATCTTGGCGATTTCGCGCTGGTGAAGGAGCAGTTTGCGCGGGCGCTTGGGTTCATGATTGAAGCGATTTCCGTGGCTGAATTCCGGGATGTTGGCGTTGATCAGCCAGACCTCTCCGTCCTTCACTTCGGCATAGCTTTCGGCGATCGACCCTTCGCCCGACCGTAGCGACTTCACCTCGGTCCCGGTGAGGGCGATCCCGGCCTCGAACGTCTCCTCGATCGCATAGTCGAACCGCGCCCGCCGGTTCTCGGCGACGATCTTCTTCCTGTCGAAGGTTGCGGGGCGCGGCCGTGCCATCAGATCAGCTGTGCGTGGGCTAGCGCGGCATCCACCAACTTGCGGCTTGCCTCGGACGGCCAGGTCATCGGCAGCCGCAGTTCCCCGGGGAAGCTCCGGCGGATGCGCGACATGGCATATTTGACCGGACCCGGCGATGCATCGCTGAACAGGGCGGCATGCAGCGGGAAGAGCCGGTCCTGGAGCGCCAGCGCATCGTCCCACCGGCCTTCGAGGCAGGCGGCCTGGAAGTCCGCACAGAGGCGCGGCGCTACATTGGCGGTCACCGATATGCAGCCGACGCCGCCCATCGCCATGAAGGCGAGCGCCATATCATCGTTGCCGGAGAGCTGGCAGAAGTCGGTGCCGCAGGCGAGCCGCTGGGCCGACACGCGCTCGATCTTGCCACTGGCATCCTTGACGCCGACGATGGTCGGCAGCTTTGCCAGCTCGGCCATGGTCTCGACGGTCATGTCGGTGACGGTCCGCGACGGCACGTTGTAGATCAGGATCGGCAGCGAGCAATTCTCGGCCAGATAGCGGTAATGGGCAAGCAGCCCTTCCTGGTTGGGCCGGTTGTAATAAGGCAGCACGACCAGACCGGCGGCGGCGCCCGCAGCCTGGGCGTGGCGCATATGTTCGAGCGCGACCCTGGTATCGTTGGAGCCGCAGCCGGCGATCACCGGCACCCGCCCGGCAGCCTGTTCGACGCAGACCGAGACGACATGATTATGTTCCTCGATCGACATGGTCGCGCTTTCGCCCGTGGTCCCGCACGGAACCAGGGCGGATGAGCCTTCGGCGATCTGCCAGTCGACGAGCGCACGGAATTCGTCCTCGTCGAACGACTCGTTGCGAAAAGGAGTCACCAGCGCCGGAATCGACCCGCGAAACATCTATATCTCCTTCACCCGTCACCATTTTCCCGACATAATCGCAGGCAGGGTCGGGGTTGTTCAGGGTCTGATAAGGAGGGCGGCGCCATTCTGTCCAGCATGCAGAAAAGAGCTTTGCTTGCAGCGCCGCTGCTGGTCTCCGTTGCGGCGGCGGCTGCGGTCGCGCCGCGGCCGGTGCTGAAGCAGCAGCCCGTCGCCCGGGACGCGTCGGGGGGCCGGGTGGCGATGGCCCAATACCAGCCCTCGTCGCAACCGCGGACGGCTCCGGCAGTTGCGCCGCAGGCCACGGTGATCAGCCAGGCGATCTCCCAATGGTATGCACTGCGGCAGAGCGACAATCTGCCTTTTTCTTCTTATGCTTCCTTCCTCACCCGCTACCGCGGCTGGCCGGGTGAGAGCGGGTTGCGCAGGGCGGCCGAACGGGCCGCCGATCCGGCGACGACCCCCGCCCCCACGATCGTCTCTTATTTCTCGATCATGCCGCCGCTGTCGGCGACCGGTCACGCCAGGCATGCGCTCGCCCTTCACGCCAGTGGCCAGACTGCAGCCGCGCGCGAGGCTGCGCGCAGCGCGTGGCGGCTGGGCAGCCTCTCCGCCGCGGACGAGACCCGCCTGCTCAGCCTGTTCGGCACCAGCTTCACGCCCGACGATCACAACATGCGGATCGAGGCGCTGCTGGCGAATGGCGAGACGACCGCTGCCGCGCGGCTCATCCCCTATTCCTCGCCTGCGCGCAGGCCGATCTTCGAGGCGCGGCTCGCGATGAAGACGCGGGCGCCCGACGCGGCCGCAAAGCTGGCCCTGCTCGGCCCGAACGCGGACACCGATGCCAATGTGCTGATGGACCGCGCCAACTGGCTCCGCGACACGGGTCAGAGCCAGGCGGCGCGCGCGCTGCTGGCGAAACCTCGGAACCTGGCGATCCGGCCAGCCTATCCCGAAAAATGGTTCGAAACCCTGCTGACCATGGCCAGGGGGGCGGCGAACGACAAGCAATGGACGCTCGCCTATCAGATAGCGTCCCAGATCGACGACGCCTATCCGCCCGGCACCGTCGTCAGCGCACAGCCGCTCGGCGAACGCGACGATTACACCAGCCTGGCCTGGCTGGCAGGGACGACCGCACTGCACCGGCTGGGACGGGCGTCCGATGCGGCGGCCATGTTCGTCCGCTACGCACATGGGGGCCGATCCGCGCAGGTCCTGACCAAGGGAATGTACTGGGCGGGGCGGGCCGCCCAGGCAGCCAACCGCTCCGACCTCGCCAGCAGCTATTTTGCCGAGGCGGCCAGATATCCCGAACTCTTCTACGGCCAGCTCGCGCTGGAGCGCGTCGGCGCGCCCGTGCCTGCGCCGGTCAGCATGGCGGCCGTAGCGTCGGCTATGCCCGCGGCCGCGGCGGCGACGGGTACCGCCGTTCCCGCCCAGCCCGGTCCCGCGGACCGGGATGCCTTCCTGCGCCGTGACATCGTGCAGGCTACCCAGTTGCTCGGCCAGTGGAGCCGCTGGAACGATCAGTCGCTGTTCGTGCGGGCGCTGTCCCAACAGGCGGATACCGATCGCGACCGTATCCTGGTTGCCGAGTTCTCGAGCCGGATCCGCCGTCCCGACCTGGCGGTCTGGGTCGCCCGTGACGCGCGCAACGCGGGTTCGCCCTTCTACGTGCGGGAAGTCTATCCCCAGGTCCGCATCCCCCAGACGGCCAGTCAGCACTGGTCGCTCGCCCACGGCATCATCCGCCAGGAAAGCTCCTTCGACCGGGCCGCCGTCAGTCATGCCGGCGCGCGCGGCATGATGCAGCTGATGCCGGCGACGGCAAAGGCGACCGCCGGCAGGATGAGCCTGTCCTACAGCCTGGATCGGCTGACCAGCGATCCCGACTACAACATCATGCTCGGCAGCCATTATTTCGCCCGCCTGATGGAGCAGTGGGGCGGCTATGCGCCGCTGGCGATCGCCAGCTACAATGCCGGCCCGGGCAATGTCCGCAAATGGGTTGCTGCGAACGGCGATCCGCGCACGTCCAGCGTGGACGTCGTGCGATGGATCGAGGAAATTCCGTTCGCCGAGACCCGCGGCTATGTGCAGCGGGTGCTGGAAAATGCCGTCGTCTACGATGCGCTCAATCCCGCCCAGGCGCGCACGCCTCCGTCCAGGCGGCTGTCCCATTATCTCGGCAAGGCCGGTCGGCCGGGTTGAGGTTCGGCAACGGGGGACTGCCGGGACATGGCGGAGAAGACTGAATATATCACGCCGGAGGGCTTCCGGCGGCTACGCGAGGAATATGACCGGCTGTTCGGGATCGAACGGCCCAGGCTGGTCGAAGTGATCAGCTGGGCGGCCGCCAATGGCGACCGCTCGGAGAATGGCGACTATATCTACGGCCGGCAACGGCTGCGGGAGATCGACCGCAGGATCGGCTGGCTGTCCCGCCGCATGGCCAATTCCAGGGTCACCGATCCGGCCCGGCAGGTCGACCGGTCCAGGGCGTGGTTCGGCGCGACCGTCAGGTTGGTCGACGAGGACGACCAGGAGCGGGTGATCACCCTCGTCGGCGAAGCCGAGGCCGACGCGAGCGCCGGGCTCGTCAGCTGGAACTCGCCCATCGCCAAGGCGGTGCGCGGTGCAGCGGTCGGGGACGTGCGTCGCGTCCGCCTGCCGGCCGGCGAGAAGGAATATGAAGTCGAGGAGATCAGCTACCCCGATCCTCGCTGAGGCGGGGCGGGACGCCGGTCAGGCGCTGATTCCGAGCCGCTCGCGCGCCAGCGCTTCCACCTCGGCCCGCAGCGGCGGCGGCTCCATCGGGACCGCCTTCTCGAGCGCATCGGCGATTGTGGTGAGCGCTGCGATGCGGGCTGCCTTCTTGTTATTGGCGTCGATCACCCGCCAGGGCGCCCAGCGGGTATCGGTGTTGGAGAACATTTCGTCGATCGCCGCCAGATATGCGGCCCGTCGGTCCCGGTTGCGGAAATCCTCCGCCGTCACCTTCCAGCGCTTCCAGGGATGATCCAGCCGTGCGCGAAGCCGGTCATCCTGAACCCGCTGGGTGATGTGCAGGAACAGCTTCACCACCGTGGTGCCACTGTCGGCCAGCTGGGCCTCGAACTCGTTGATCTCGTCATAGGCGCGGAACCATTCGGCTTCGGTCGCCAGCTTTTCGACCCGCTCGACCAGCACGCGGCCGTACCAGCTGCGGTCGAAGACGGCCATCTCGCCGGCGGCCGGCACGCGCGTCCAGAAGCGCCACAGGAAATGGCGCCCCCTCTCCTCCTCGCTGGGCGCGCCGATGTGCCACACGCGATAGGCGCGCGGATCGCATCTTGCCGAAAGGCGTCGGATCACTCCGCCCTTGCCGGCTGCATCCCAGCCTTCGAGCAGCACGATACAGCTGCGGCGGTGCACGATATGGGAGACGAGGATGCGCGACATCCGCTCCTGGAGCGCGGCCAGCGCCAGGTCGTAGTCGCCTTCGAAAGGCGCTCCGGCTTCATAGGCGGCTAGGTTGATCGCCATTCCCAGACTTCCGTCACTCCGCGCTTGCGGGTCTCGAAAGTCACCGTGGCACCGCGCGGGCCGGCAGACCACGAAAATGGCGGAAAATCGCGGGACTGCGGCCCCTTGCCGGCACCTTTGACCTAAAGTGGGACATGTCCGTCCCAACCGTTTCCAATCCGGAGTCCGCGGGGCGCCCCGGACCGGAAATCGATCAGTTCTTGGGTTCAACGATTCGGATGTGCAGCTCGCGCATCTGCTTGGGCGACACTTCCGACGGAGCGCCCATCATCAGGTCCTCCGCGCGCTGGTTCATCGGAAACAGCACCACCTCGCGCAGATTGGGTTCACCCGCGAGCAGCATCACGATCCGGTCGATTCCCGGCGCGGAGCCGCCGTGCGGCGGGGCGCCATATTTGAAGGCGTTGATCATGCCGGAGAAGTTGCGGTCCACATCCTCGCGGGTATAGCCGGCGATCTCGAAGGCCTTGTACATGATGTCCGGGCGATGGTTCCGGATCGCGCCCGACGACAGCTCCACCCCATTGCAGACGATGTCATACTGATAGGCGAGGATATCCAGCGGATCCTTGGTCTCCAGCGCCTCCAGCTCGCCCTGCGGCATCGAGAAGGGATTGTGGCTGAAGTCGATCTTCTTCGCCTCCTCGTCATATTCGTACATCGGGAAGTCGACGATCCAGCAGAAGCGGAAGGCATTCTCCTCGATCAGGCCCAGCTCCTCGCCGATGCGGGTCCGCGCAGCACCGGCGAGCGCAGCCGCCTGCGAGGCCTTGCCGGCGGCGAAGAACACGCCGTCGTCCGGGCCGAGGCCGAGCGCCTGCAGCAGCTTTGCGGTCGCTTCCTCGCCCAGGTTCTTCGCGATCGGCCCGCCGGCTTCGCCGCCCTTGATGTTGATATAGCCGAGCCCGGCATGGCCTTCCGAGCGGGCCCAGTCGTTCATTCCGTCGAAGAAGCTGCGCGCCCGCACGCCCGCTCCGGGCGCCGGGATGGCACGCACTACGCCACCGCCCTCGACGATCCTGGCGAACAGGCCGAACCCGCCGCCGCGGAAATGTTCGGTGACGTCGCTGATCAGGATCGGATTGCGAAGGTCCGGCTTGTCGGTGCCGTACTTCAGCATCGCTTCCGCATAGGGGATTCGCGGAAACGGCGCCGGCGTCACCGTCTTGCCCGTGCCGAATTCCTCGAACACGCCGTGCAGGACCGGCTCGATGGCCGCGAACACGTCGTCCTGGGTGACGAAGCTCATCTCGAAGTCGAGCTGGTAGAATTCACCCGGGCTGCGGTCGGCGCGCGCATCCTCGTCGCGGAAGCAGGGCGCGATCTGGAAGTAGCGGTCGAAGCCGGCCACCATGATCAGCTGCTTGAACATCTGCGGCGCCTGAGGAAGCGCATAGAATTTCCCGGGGTGGACCCGACTGGGCACCAGATAGTCCCGGGCGCCTTCGGGGCTGGACGCCGTCAGGATCGGGGTCTGGAATTCGGTGAACCCCTGGTCGATCATGCGGCGCCGGATCGAGGCTATCACCTGCGACCGCAGGATGATGTTGTTGTGCAGCCGCTCGCGACGCAGGTCGAGATAGCGGTGGCGGAGCCGGATCTCCTCGGGATAATCCGCCTCGCCGGCCACCGGGAGCGGAAGCTCCTCCGCCGAAGACTGGACGATCACTTCGTCGGCGACGACCTCGATCTCGCCGGTTGGAAGATTGGGATTCGTCGCCTCGGGGCCGCGCGATACGACCTCGCCGATCACCGTGACGACGGATTCCGCGCGCAGATGCTCCAGGATCCGGAGCGGTTCGCTGGCCGCACGGGCGACGATCTGCGTGATCCCATAATGGTCGCGCAGGTCCACGAACAGCACGCCTCCATGGTCGCGCTTGCGGTGGACCCAGCCCGAAAGTTTCACCTTCTGGCCCACGTCCGAAAGGCGCAGCTGGGCGCAAGTGTGGGTGCGATAGGCATGCATCGTGGGTTCTGCTTTCACGTCTCTGAAAATGGGGAAGTAAGGGCGTGCGCTTCGTCGTGCACGTGCGCTTTGTCAAGGCACGCGGATCATGATCCCCAGGTCGAGCGGTCCGAGCGGCCCGGTGTCGGGGCGAGGCGCGGCCCACAGTCCCGCTGTTCGATGGGCTTCCGTCGCGTAGCACTTTGTCAAGGAAAGAGCCGGCGTCTATGAGGGCCGCCGATGAACATTCACCCATTGATCACTGACAGCGAATCGCTGCTCGCATTCTGCGAACGCATGGCCCGGGCCGACTTCATTGCCGTCGACACCGAATTCATGCGGGAGAATACTTACTGGCCCGACCTGTGCCTGATCCAGGTGGCAAGCTCGGAAGAGGCCGCCGCAATCGATCCCAAGGCCGAAGGACTCGACCTGACGCCGCTGCTCAACCTCTTCGTCAACAACGATAATGTGCTCAAGGTCTTCCACGCCGGCGGGCAGGATCTGGAGATCATCTTCAACCTGACGGGAAGTACGCCCCATCCCCTGTTCGACACCCAGATCGCCGCCATGGCGCTCGGGCTCGGCGAGCAGGTCGGCTATTCCAACCTGGTCGAGAACTTGCTCGGCAAGTCGCTCGACAAAGGGGCACGATTCACCGACTGGGCCCGCCGCCCGCTCGACCAGCGCCAAATCGATTATGCGATCGGCGACGTGACCTATCTTGCCGAGGTCTTCCCCAGGATGCTGGAGCGCCTGCGCAAGACCGGGCGCGGCACCTGGCTCGACCAGGAGATGGAGCGCCTCTCCGATCCGCACAATTACGCCAACGATCCCGCCTTTGCCTGGAAGCGCGTGCGGATTCCCAGCCGCAAGCCCGAAGTCCTCGGGCGGCTGAAGGCGCTTGCAGCCTGGCGCGAGATCGAGGCCCGTTCCAAGAACCTGCCGCGTGGTCGTATCGTCAAGGACGAGACTCTTGCCGACCTTGCCAGTCATCCTCCGGCCAACCAGGAGGCGCTGGGGCGGGTCCGTGGCCTGTCCGCGGCCTGGAAGGGCAATGACATCGGTACGCGGCTGATGGACGCCCTGGCTGCCGCACACCCCCTCCCCGCATCGGAAATGCCCCCCCGCGAAGATCGGCAGCCCGGACTCGGCAAAGAAGGCGCGTTGATCGCCGATCTTCTGAAGCTGCTGCTCAAGGTCAGGGCGAGGGAGAGCAATGTGGCCGCGCGGCTGATCGCCCGGGCGGAGGAACTGGAGCAGCTCGCGGCCGGACGGCGCGAGGGTCTGCCGTTCCTCGAGGGATGGCGGTTCGAGGAATTCGGCCGGGATGCGCTTGATCTCGTCGAAGGTCGCCTTGCCTTTGCCGTCCGCAACGGCAAGCTGACCATGACTCGAACGGAGAAAGAGGCATGAAGACGTTGCTTGCTTTCGCAGGAGTGATGTTGATGACGATCGGCTGCGCGCCGGTGCCGCCTCCGGATGGCGGCGACGATGTCCCGACCCACGCGAATCCCGCGTTCACCTGCGATGCCAGCAAGGCGCAATCGCTGATCGGCCGGCCCGCATCGGCCGAACTCGCGGCCGAGGCGCAGCGCCTCAGCGGTGCGGGAACCGTGCGCTGGCTGGAACCCGGACAGGTCGTCACGATGGAGTTCCGGGAGGACCGGCTCAACATCGAAGTGGACGATCAGCGCAAGGTCATCTCGATCCGCTGCGGCTGATGTTCCTCGTGCCTGTCAGCAGATGCTGACCTCGGTCTTGCGCTCGAGGGCATTGGCCAATGTCTTCAGCCGCCGGTCGACCGCTTCGCCATAAAGTTCGCGCTGTCCATCCTGAAGGGTCAGGCGCAGCAACCCCGGAGCCAGGGAGAGCTTGCTGCGCTCGAGGCTGGTCGCGACGCCTCCGCTGAGGCGCTGGCCGAGCCGCATGGCCAGCCCCCAGCGGGAGGCCTGCTGCAGTTCGTCGGGCGTGCAGAGGCAGGCGACGGCATGATCGCCGAACTTCCCGCTGCCTCCAAAGTTCGCGAACAGGGCCTGCGCGACCATCACCCGCCCGGGCGCGTCGATGCCGACCCAATTGCCGTGGAGAGCCATGTCGACGCCGCGCTCGGCCCGGAAGTCCGGATGGGCCTGCCAGGCGACGTCGGCCAGCATGCAGGCGGCCAGCCGCAGCCGCCTGGCCCAGGGCTCGTCGTCGAAGATCGGCGCGATCCAGCGATCGAGCAACGCGCCATGTTCCTCGAAGCGGCTGAGGCCCCGGCCGGCGTCGCGCGCCGCCTCGATCAGCGGATCCCTGGCCCGGGTTTCGGGATCGAGTTCGCTGTAGAGCAGGCCTTCACGTATCCCGAAGCTCGAGACGATGAGTTCCGAAGGCTTCACCACCTCGATCAGGGTCCGCAACATCAGCGTCGCGACCGGAAGCGTCGGAAGCCGCGACAGGGAGAAAGAGGGAATCGTCTTGCGGTCGATCTTCAGTGACTTGAGCGCCGCCTGGAGTTGCCCAGGCCGGTCGGGGGCCATGCGATGCTGATGCATGACCGGAAGCGGATGGTCGGTGAGCAGCATGTCGATCCGCGCCAGTGCACGCCATGACCCGCCGACCATGTACAGCGGGCGCTTGCGGCCCCGCTTGCCGAACCCCGCCTTCTCCACCGCCTGAGCGAGCTTGCGGGCCAGGGAGTTCTCCCCTTTTCCGGTCAGGGCGCCGACGCGCAGCACGCCGAACGGGATGGAGGCGCTGTCGATCACCTCCCCGTCCCGTACCTCGGCCAGTTCCAGGCTTCCGCCGCCGAGGTCGGCCACGATTCCGTCGGCTCCCGGTATCCCCGACAGGACGCCGAGCCCCGCCATCACCCCTTCCTCGCGGCCGGGCAGCACCCGCGGCCTGAATCCGATCGCCTTCACCCGGCGCAGGAAGTCGGCGCCGTTGGAGGCATCGCGGACGGCCGCGGTGGCGACCACCCTGGTTCGGATCACGCCCATTTCCCGGGTGAGCAGGCGGAAACGCCGCAATGCCGCCAGCGCCCGCTCCTGCCCCGCTTCGGACAGCGCGCCGGTTTCCGCGATCGTCTGGCCGAGCCCGGCCATCACCTTTTCATTGAAGATGATCCAGGGGATGCGCGTCGCACCCGCATAGACGACGAGACGGACGGAGTTGGATCCGACGTCGATGATCGCGACCGGCTTGTTCTTCACGCCTCGAATCTCAGTGGCTGCGGCGGAGGTGCAGCTTGGGGACCGAGCGGCCGCGAAGCGCAGCGCCGCGGCCGGAAAGCGAAGGGTTCGTCATGAAATATCGATGAAGATTGAAGGGCTTGTCCTCGCCTGGTGACAGCCGTTCGTAACGGCCGTCGGGCAGCAGGCGCCAGCTTTGCTCATTGTCGATCAGATTGGCAACCATCACCTGGTCGAGGATCTGGGCGTGAACCGTCGGATTTTCGATCTTGAGCATATACTCTACCCGTCGATCGAAATTGCGCGGCATCCAGTCGGCGGAGCTGACGTAGACCAGGGCATTGGGGTTGGGCAGGTCACTGCCGTTGCCGAAGCACCAGATCCGGCTGTGCTCCAGGAACCGTCCGACGATCGACTTGACCCGGATATTCTCAGACAGACCGGGCACGCCGGGCTTCAGGCAGCAGATGCCGCGCACCACCAGCTCGATCTCCACGCCGGCAGCGCTCGCCTCGTAAAGCTTGTCGATGAGCGGCGGATCGACGAGAGAGTTCATCTTGGCCCACAGGACTCCCTGTCGCCCTGCGCGCACATGGGCAATCTCCTGATCGATCAGCCGGCACAAGGCGTCGCGCATGTCGTGCGGCGACATCACGAGGAGTTCCAGGTTCCTGGGCTCCACATAGCCGGTGATGTAGTTGAACAGCTGCGCGGCGTCGCGCCCGACCCGCGGATCGGCGGTGAAGAAGCTGAGGTCGGTGTAGATCCTGGCCGTCACCGGATGATAGTTGCCGGTGCCGAAATGGCAGTAGGTGCGGTAGCCCTTCTCCTCACGACGCACCACCATCGACACCTTGGCGTGGGTCTTCCAGTCGATGAAGCCATAGACGACCTGCACTCCGGCGCGTTCGAGCGCATTGGCCCAGAGCAGGTTCTGCTCCTCGTCGAAGCGCGCCTTGAGCTCGACCACGGCGGTGACCGACTTCCCGGCATCCGCCGCGTCGATAAGCGCCCGGATGATCGCCGATTGCTTTCCGGCGCGATAGAGCGTCTGCTTGATGGCGACGACGTCCGGATCCTCTGCAGCCTGGCGCAGGAAGGCGACCACCACCTCGAAGCTCTCATAGGGGTGGTGGACGACGATATCCTTGGCCTTGATCGCGGCGAAGCAATCGCCTCCATGCTCCCGGATACGTTCGGGAAAGCGAGGCGTGAAGGGCGGGAACTTGAGGTCGGGCCGGTCCTCCTCGACCAGCGCGCTCAAGTCGGCGATGCCGAGGAAGCCGGTCGATTCCGAAACGATCGCCTCGCTCGCGTCGATGCCTTCGCGGATCAGGAGCTCCAGTTCGTCGGGAATCCGCGCTTCGAGTTCCAGGCGGATGACGCGCCCGCGCCGACGGCGCTTGATGGCGCTGCGGAAGAAGCGGACCAGATCCTCGGCCTCCTCCTCGACCTCGATGTCGCTGTCACGGATGATCCGGAACGCCCCGCCGCCGATCAGCTCATAGTCGGGAAAGACCATCGAGATGTGCCGCCGGATGATGGTCTCGACCGAAATGTAGCGGGCCGCATCGCCGGGGAGCCGGATGAACCGCGGCAATGTCGCCGGGACCATCACCAGCTCCCGGATAGGCTCCTGGTCCGACAGCCGCTTCAGATCGAAGATCAGGGAGAAGCCCTTGTTCGGGATGAAGGGGAACGGGTGCGCGGGATCGATCGCCTGCGGTGTCAGCACCGGAAAGATCTGCTCCCGGAAATGCTGGTCAAGCCAGCGGGCCACCTGCTCGTCGATCGCATCGTTGCCGAGCACTTCCACGCCGGCATCGGCGAGGGCCCGCCGAAGTTCCTGCCACACCTCCTGCTGGCTCGCCGTCAATCGGTCCGATTCATCGGCAATGGCGGCGAGTTGCTGCGCGGGAGTCATGCCGTCCGCGGAGCGCTCCTCGACGCCGAGGAGCTGATGCCCCTTGAGCCCGGCAACCCGCACCATGAAGAATTCGTCGAGATTGTTCCCCGAAATGGAGAGGAAGCGGAGCCGCTCGAGCAAGGGATGCGCCGTGTTGCTCGCTTCCTCCAGCACGCGGCGATTGAAGGCCAGCCAACTCAGCTCGCGGTTGAAATAGCGCTGGCGCGCGTCGCTCGGCGGGGCCGTTTCGACGAAATCGTCCTGCTTGGTGACTGCAGGCTTGTCCATGGGTTCAGGTCTCGCTTCCTGCCCGCTTGATCACTCCAGCCTCCGCCAGCGCCTTGCGTGCCAGCGGAAGCGTCATCCGGCGATGGTTCGACAGCACGGCCTGATCGAGCAGATCGACGACCTGCTGTATCGCCACATAGCTCCGTTCGATCCGCGGAACCAGATAGGAGGCCAGTTCGGGCGGCGGGGCGATACCGCGGTCAGCCAACAATTTTATGACAAGGTCGCCGATCAGCCGATCGTCCGGTTCCTGGATCGCCACATGGGGAGTCGCCGCCAGCCTGGACCGGAGGTCCGGCAGCTGCACCGGCCATTCCGTCGGCTGCCCGGAGGCGACCAGCAACAGCGGCTTGCGGCGCTCCTGCGCGTCATTCCAGGCGTGGAAGAGGGTTTCCTCGTCATGTTCCTCGGCATCGTCGAACAGGCGCCCGCCCGTCCGGCGCACGAACAGCCGGCCGAGGAGGCTCTTCCCCGACTTGCGCGGGCCCGTGAGCAGCGTTGCCATCACCGGCCATACCGCCCAGCGTCGCAGATGATCGAAAGCCGCCTCGTTGGCCGTGGAGACGAGGAAGTCCGTGTCGCTGTCTCCCACCGGCCATTTGAGCGGCAGCGGGAACTGGCCCATTGCCGTCACTGCCGCTCCGGCTGCGGCGGCGGGGCCACCGGCCGGGTGATCCGAAGCGTGTTGCCCGAGCCCACGACCGTCCAGCCCTGGGCCTGCAGGGCGGCCTGCAGCGCGGCGGGATCACCGACGAAGGTCACCCGCATCACCGATACGCCGCCGAGCGCAAGGCTGGTGGTAAGGGCGGACGTGACTCCCCTGACCCGGCTGACCGACAGCTCGGCCTGGTTGACCGCGGCGGCATTGGGCGTGTCGACCTGGATGTTGAAGATCGTCGCGGCGCCGGTGGGTACCGGAGTCGTCAGGTCGGGCTGGGCGCCGAGCCCCGCGGTCGCCTCCTCGATCCGCTCGGCAAGCTCGGCCGGGATTTCCGGTGCGGTCCATGCCAGCGATGGATCGGGTCGCAGCCGCCCGTCCACCAGCGCGCGCGTATAGGCGGCGTCGATCCGCCTTATGCCTTCGTCGAGGAGCCGGGGGATGAGGGTGCTGCGCTCCACGCGCAGCACGAACCGGTCGAGGACGACATTGTCGGGGCCATGGCGGGCGGTGAAGATCCCGACGACGGGACCGCCGGGAAAGAAGCGCTTGAGCTGGACTTCAGGGACGACCACGTCCGCCGCGCCATATTGATCGAGCAGCATCCGCCACCAGCCGCGGGCAGGCCTGCGGGTCTGGTGCATGTTGAGAAGCAGCGGGTCGATTCCCGTCCCCACCGGCCGCACATAGTCGATGGCACTGTTGCCGGTCCGGAAGCGTGCCCAAGCCTTCTGCCATTCCGTCCGCGACTCGAAGCTCTGCGGCGTGGATCCCGTCAGCATCACCGGAATGACCAACATCGGTGCGGACCGGCGAACCTGCCCCTCTGCGCCGCCGAGCAGGGCGCCGGTACGTCCGCGGTCGAACAGAACCCCGAGGCGGGCGATATAGCGTTTCGGCCCGATCTGCTCCTCCTCGATGATGATACCCGCGACGATGGAGTCGAGCACCGAGTCCGAAAGGGTCGGCGCCTCGCTCTGCGGCCGCTTGTGGGTGCTCGCCCACAAGGCCTTCCAGGCCTTGCCCTGGGCCAGCCGCCATCCTTCGAGACGTGCCACTTCCGCGCTGTTGGCGGCGACGTCGACCTGGACGCCGGTCACCTCATAGGTGCTTGCGCTGTCGATCGGGGGAACGCCGCGCTCCCCTCCTTCGAGCTGGGCGTAGAGCGCACCGGCGGCTCCGAGCGAGAGCAGCAGGGCGATGGGGAGAGGTCTGAAAAGACGGTCGAGACGCTTCACACGCGTCTTTTGGCGAGTTGATCGTGGAAATCCAAGCGCGTTCTGGCTAACCCCCGCTCATGAGCGAGCCGGACTCCTATACATATGCAGGCGCAGGCGTCTCGATCGACGCCGGGAACGCCCTGGTCAAGGCGATCGCGCCCCTGGTCAAAGCCACCGCCCGCCCGGGCGCCGATGCAGAGATCGGAGGATTCGGCGGTTTCTTCGATCTCAAGGCAGCCGGGTATGACGATCCCCTGCTCGTCGCCGCCAACGACGGCGTCGGCACCAAGCTGAAGCTGGCGATCGAACATGACCGGCACGATGGTGTGGGGATCGACCTCGTCGCCATGTGCGCCAACGACCTGATCGTGCAGGGCGCCGAGCCCCTCTTCTTCCTCGACTATTTCGCCACCGGGCGGCTCGACTCGGGCATAGCCGAGCGCGTGATCGCCGGGATTGCCGAAGGCTGCCGCATCGCCGGATGCGCGCTGATCGGGGGCGAGACGGCGGAGATGCCGGGCATGTATGCCGAAGGCGATTATGATCTCGCCGGCTTCTGCGTCGGCGCGGTGGAGCGCGGCGACGCGCTGACCGGGGACCGGGTGAAGGCGGGTCATGTCATCCTGGGCCTCGCATCGTCCGGCGCCCATTCCAACGGCTTCTCGCTGATCCGCAGGCTTGCGGCCGACAAGGGCTGGAAACTGGAGCGCCCAGCGCCCTGGGACCATGATTCCCTGCTCGTCGACATGCTGATGGAGCCGACGCGGATCTATGTCGCCTCCCTGCTCCCGCTTGTCCGAGGCGGGCGCATCGCCGCCCTCGCCCACATCACCGGCGGCGGTCTACTGGAAAATATCCCGAGGGCTCTGCCCAAGGGGCTTCACGCCTTCGTCGACGTGGACACATGGCCGCAGCCGCTGATCATGGGCTTCCTCCAGGCGCAGGGCAACGTCACCCCGCAGGAGATGGCGCGCACCTTCAATTGCGGCATAGGGATGGCCGTGATCGTGGCCGAAGAGGAGGCCGAGCCCGTCATCGACCTGCTTCGCGCCAGCGGCGAGACCGTCTATCGGATCGGGCATGTCGGCGAGGGGGAGCGAGGCTGCACCGTCGCCAGCGACAGCGGAAACTGGGGCGCTCCCAAGGGATGGACCGCGACTCACCGTGGCTGAGAAGATCCGGGTCGCCGTCCTGATTTCCGGCCGCGGCTCCAATCTGGAGGCGCTGGCCGAATATCAGCGCAAGTTCGATCCCGCCTATGAGATCGTTCTCGCCCTCTCCAACGAGCCCCAGGCGCGCGGCCTGGTACTGGCGCGTCGTCTGGGAATCCCGATCTGGTCGCACAGCCACAAGGGCATGGAGCGCGCCGCCTTCGACGGGCTGATCGACGCCGAGCTGCGGAAGCACGAGGTCCAGGTGGTCGCGCTCGCCGGCTACATGCGCCTGCTCTCGCCGGAGTTCGTCGGCAAATGGTCCGGGCGGATCCTCAACATCCACCCCTCCCTGCTGCCGCAATATAGAGGTCTCGACACCCACCGCCGGGCGCTGCTGGCGGGCGAGGACTATGCCGGCTGCACCGTCCATGTCGTGACCGAAGCGCTCGACGACGGTCCGATCGTCGGACAGGAGAAAGTCCGCATCCTTCCCCGCGACACGCCGGAAAGCCTCGCGGAGAGAGTCCTGAAGGAAGAGCACAAACTCTATCCGCTCGCCCTCGATGCCTTCTGCCGCGCGCTCATCGACGCCGCTGCCGATCGGGACGACGCCTAGGAGGACCGGGGTCCCTCGAGGACCATGGCAGCGGCGGGGCTGAGACGGCACCCTTTGCCGTGCAGCACTCGGAGCGCCTCGCAGGCTTCCTCGTCAGAGACGGCATTGGCTGTGAATGTCCGGCTGTCGTCCCGGAAGACGAACCGCAGGCTGCGGGTGCCGATCAGGCGGTGAAAGTCTACCAGGGCGATCTCGTCATAGGATCGCTCCCTGCGCGCGATGATGCGGTAGACGATATGGTCGTCTCGCAGTTCGAGCAGCGGGTCGAGACTGCAGCGGCTCAGCACGATCCACCAGGGCAGCCAGGTCGCCCCGCCGAAAGTCGCTCTCAGCTTCACCTGCATCGGTGTCGTTTCGCACCGATGCAGGGAAGCCGGCAAGTTGGGTCAGCCGACGATCTCTTCCGGCTTGAAGAAGAAGTCGATCTCGATCCTGGCGTTCTCGGGGCTGTCCGAACCGTGGACCGAATTGGCTTCGATCGACTCCGCATAGGTCTTGCGGATCGTTCCTTCGGCAGCCTGCTCCGGATTGGTGGCGCCCATGACCTCGCGGTTCCTGGCGACCGCATTCTCACCTTCGAGGACCTGGACCACAACCGGGCCGGAGGTCATGAAGGTGACCAGATCGTTGAAGAACGGCCGCTCGCTGTGGACGGCGTAGAAGCCTTCCGCCTGCTCCCGCGTCATGCGGAGGCGCTTGGATGCGATCACCCGCAGTCCGGCATCTTCCAGCATCTTGGTGATGGCGCCGGTGAGGTTGCGCCGCGTGGCATCGGGTTTGATGATCGAAAAGGTGCGTTCGGTCGCCATGCCGGACAAGCTCCATTGTCTCTAGGGAAAAGAAGTGGCGCGCTCCTTAGGCGGCGACGCATCAAACCGCAAGCAAGCGGCGGCGGAGGACCTAGCCTAAGGCCCTTGAATCCATTTCCCGCCTTCCTGCTTCCAGTAGCGCCGCTGGACGTCGGACCGCTGGCCGAGTGCGCGCCAGCTCGCACGGGCATCCTCGATACGGGCATTGTCGAAGAAGTAGAAGACGCGGCCGAAGCCGAGCGCCTTGTCGCGCCACCGGCCGTCCGCCAGCGCGATGTTCGCAGCGCCATTCACAGCGTCCGGTTCGGACGACAGCAGGATCGGCTGCGCTTCGGCCCGGTCGCCGCCGACCCTGCCATGGGGAAGGAAGGCATCGCGGGCGTAGGTCCACAGTTGCGCGTCGAGGCGGTCGATCTGATCGGCCTCCGCGACGATGAGCAGCCGCTCCCCCTCGCCGATCAGGCGCTCGCAGATCCTCGGCAGCACGCGTTCCAGCGGCGAAACGGTCAGCTGGTAGAAGTCGACCAGCATCGCCGGCCGGTCAGCTCTCGAAATTGTCGGCGACGAAGCGATCCAGCAGCGCAACGCCGTATCCGGTGGCTCCCTTGTCGTAGAGGAACCCTGGCTTGTTCGCCCAGACCATGCCGGCGATGTCGAGATGTGCCCATTTCACGCCTTCCTCGACGTAGCGGGCCAGGAACTGCGCTGCCGTGATCGAACCGCCTTCGCGAGGGCCGACGTTCTTCATGTCGGCGATCGGGGACTCGAGCAGCTTGTCATAGGCGTCGCCGAGCGGGAACCGCCACAGCTTGTCGCCGCTCTTCGTGCCCGCATCGAGCAGCTTCTGCGCAAGCCCGTCGTCATTGCTGAACAACCCAGCATATTCGTGCCCGAGCGAGATGATCATCGCGCCGGTCAGCGTCGCCAGGTCGACCACCACCTCCGGCTTGTACTGACGCTGGGCCCAGGTCATGCAATCGCACAGCACCAGCCGGCCCTCGGCATCGGTGTTGATCACTTCCACGGTCTGCCCGGACATGCTGGTGACGACGTCGCCGGGGCGCTGTGCCTTTCCGTCGGGCATGTTCTCGACGAGACCGCAGACGCCGACGACGTTCGCCTTCGCCTTGCGGGTCGCGAGCGCCTTCATCGTGCCGGCCACGGCGGCAGCGCCGCCCATGTCCCATTTCATCGCCTCCATGCCGGCGGCCGGCTTGATCGAGATGCCGCCGGTGTCGAACGTGACCCCCTTGCCGACCAGGACCACGGGGGCCTTGCTGGCCTCCTCGGCGCCGTTCCAGCGCATGGCAAGCAGGCGCGGCGGCTGCACCGAGCCGAGCGAGACGCCGAGCAACGCGCCCATGCCCAGCTCCGTCATCGCCTTTTCGTCCAGGATCTCGAAGCTGATGCCGAGCCCCTCCATGCTGGCCCGACAGCGTTCGACGAAGCTGGCGGGATAAACGACGTTGGCCGGTTCGGTGACCAGTTCGCGTGCGAGGGCGAGGCCCTCCAGCAGCGCCGACTTGTGGTTCCAGGCGCGCTCGACACCGGCTCCCCCGCCGACGATGACGACGTCGGTCAGCGTCGGCTTCGCCTTCTTGCTCAGCTTGGTCCTGTAGATGTCGTAGCGCCAGGCGCGCGCGGCGGTGCCGAATGCGATGGCCGCTGCCGCTTCACCGTCCAGGTCGAGCCCGCCGAGATCGACGACCAGCCTGGTCTCGCCCGACGTGAGCAGGCGCGCGGTCAGGGCTCCGCCGACCCGCTCGAACAGATCCGCCTCGTCGCGCTTTCCGCCGAGGCCGACGAGCAGCAGGCGGCGTGCCGTATCGCCCTCGGCGATGAAGGTCTCGACGACGGCTGCGGCTTCCCGATCGAATCTCTGGGCTTCGGCAGCCCGCGCCGCAAGGCCCCGTGCCGGTTCGGCGATCGTCTTCAGCCGGTCCGTGAGCAAGTCGTCGCTCCACAGCGGAATGGCCAGGGCATAGGGCCCTTCCGGGCGGCTCTCGGCGAACGTCACGTTCATGGGCGGCTGATCTCCTGACAAGCTCTGCGGGGGTGAACCGAAGTCTCCCGATAGGCGAAGCCGCCGCGGCTGGCAAAGCGGTTTGACGCAGCCACCACGGCAGTCGGCGGGCGATTTGGCGCGGTCGCCATTGCAGCGGCCGGATTCCGGTGCAATAGGCTGCGCTGCTCGCGCCTAGGTTGTCGGCGGGGAAAGTGAAGACGCTGAGATTCATCTGCCGCACCGCGCTGCCCCTGCTGATGGGCGTTTCCGGACCGCTCCTGGCGCAGGCGCCTTCGCCGGTCCCGGAGGCTGGCGAGAAGGTCGACTTCAGCGCCGATCAGCTCAGCTACGACGTCGACGAGGAGATCGTCACGGCGAGCGGCAACGTCTTCATGACGCGCGAGAGCGACGAACTGCGCGCCGACACCGTCAGCTGGAACCGCAAGACCGGCCGCGTCCAGGCCGAAGGCAATGTCCGGGTCACCGATGCCGCGGGCGACGTGGCCTATGGCGACAGCGTCGAACTCACCGACACGCTGCGCGACGGCGTGGTCGAGAACCTGCTGCTCGTGCTCCAGGACGGGGGGCGGCTGGCGGCCCAGCGCGGTGTCCGGTCAGACGGCTTCACCACCGTCGACCGGGCGGCTTATTCGCCCTGCGCCGTGGTCGACAGCGAAGGCTGCCCCAAGAAGCCGACCTGGCAGATCACTGCGGTCCGCGTCGTCCACGATCCGGTCAGGCATCGCATCAGCTATCAGGGCGCGACCCTGCACCTGTTCGGCATGCCGGTGATCGGGCTTCCGGGCCTTTCGCACCCCGACGGCACCGAGACCGGCGGGTCGGGCCTGCTGGTTCCCGATGTGCGGGTGAGCCGCAACAACGGCGTCGAGATCAGCGCGCCTTATTACTGGCAGATCGCGCCCAATCGCGACCTGACCGTCACCCCCCACTTCTACACCGAAGTCTATCCCGCACTGGAAGCGCGCTACCGCGCCCTCAACGAGCTGGGGGCGTTCCAGCTCGGCGGCTTCGTCACCTATGGGACCCGGACGTCCCTCAATCCGGACATCTCCGACCCGCTGGAGCGGGACAAGGGCATACGCGCCTATGTGGAGGGGAACGGCAGGTTCCAGCTGGACCCCGTATGGAGCGTCACCGCCTCGGGCCGCTACACGACGGACAGGACCTTCCTGCGGCGCTACGACATCACGATGGAGGACCGGCTGCGTTCGATGATCGACATCGAACGTATCGGGCAGGACAGCTACATCTCGATTGCCGGCTGGGCGTTTCAGGGCCTGCGCGTCAGCGACGTCGGGCGCCCGCAGCCGATCGCCCTGCCCGCGATCGACGCCCGCTGGCGTTCCCGTGACCCTCTCGATTGGGGTCGGCTCGAGCTGCAGGCGAACAGCCTCTCCATCCTGCGAACCGACGGACAGGACACCCAGCGCGCCTTCGTGTCCGCACGCTGGGATCGGCGGACGATCACCGCCATGGGCCAGGAACTGGTGCTGACCGCCTTCGCCCGCGGCGACGTCTACCACACCGCCAATGTCGATCTCGACATTCCGGAGCTCTATCGCGGCGAGGAAGGGTGGCAGGCGCGCGGCATTGCCGCCGGTGCGGCCGAAGTGCGCTGGCCATTCATCGGGCAGTTCCTGAGCGGAACCCAGCAGTTCACGCCCCGCGCCCAGATCGTCATCTCGCCGCCCACTCCGAACCTCGCGATCCCCAACGAGGATGCGCGCTCCGTCGATCTCGAGGATTCGAACCTGTTCGCACTCAACCGCTTCCCGGGCCACGACCGGTGGGAGGACGGGAGCCGCCTGACCTACGGCTTCGACTGGAACCTGGACCTGCCGCGTGTCTCCATCCGCACCACCCTCGGCCAGAGCTACAGGCTGACGCGGAAGCCCAGCATCCTGCCGAAGGGTACCGGCCTGTCGGACCGCTTCTCCGACCTCGTCGGCCGCACCACCGTCAAGTTCGGTCGCTTCGTCAGCCTCGTGCACCGCTTCCGGCTCGACAAGGACAATCTGGCGATTCGGCGCAGCGAGGTCGACGCCGTGGTCGGCACCCGCAAGACCTATGCGGAGGTCGGATATCTGCGGCTGGACCGGGACATTCCCAATACGGTCGAGGACCTGCGCGACCGTGAGGAGATCCGCCTCGGCGGACGCCTGCAGATATCCCGTTTCTGGTCGATTTTCGGCTCGACCGTGATCGATCTGACCGACGCGGAGGAGGATATCGGGACGAGCGCCGACGGATACGAACCCGTACGTCACCGCCTTGGCATCGCCTATGAGGACGATTGCCTGGAACTTGGTGTCACATGGCGCCGGGATTATGAAAGCACCGGCGATTTCCGCGGAGGCAACACCTTCCTCTTGCGGGTGGCGTTGAAGAACCTGGGCCGCTAAGCGTGGGTTCAGCAAGGTTCCGGCATTCCGGCACCCTGCCTGACTTGGAGGGATGATGAAGCTCAAAGCCTTGAGTAAGACGGTCTTATTGCTGGTCGCAACCGCCGGGGCAGTCGGCGCGGTCGCGCAGACCGGAGGCGACGAACCGGCGAACCCCCTCGACATTCCCGCCAATCCGCAATTTCTGGGCAGTGCTGAGGACCAGTCGGTCCGCAAGGCGACGGCCATCGTGAACGGCGACGTGATCACCGGCACCGACGTCGACCATCGCCTTGCGCTGATCGTGCTCGCCAACGGCGGCCGCGTTCCGGCCGACGAGCTGCAGCGGCTGCGCGAACAGGTGTTGCGCAATCTGGTCGACGAGACGCTCCAGATCCAGGCTGCGGAGGCCAATGAGATCAAGGTCGATCAGAGGGAGATCGACGAATTCTACCAGCGCTATGCGCGCAACATGAACCGTTCGCCCACGGAGTTCGCGGAATTCCTGCGCGCAAACGGTTCGTCCGACAACAGCATCAAGCGGCAGATCCACGGCGAGATCGCATGGCGTCGCCTGCAGGGACGCGAGATCGAACCTTTCGTCAACGTGGCCGACGAGGAGGTGCGCGCAATCCTGGAGCGGCTGAACGCCGCCAAAGGCACGCAGGAATATCGCATCGCCGAAATCTTCCTGTCCGCCACGCCCGAAAATGCGGAGCAGGTCCATTCCAATGCCAGCCGGATCGTCGCCCAGATCCGCAACGGCGCCTCCTTCGTCGCCTATGCGCGGCAGTTTTCTGAGGCCTCGACTGCAGCCGTCGGCGGCGACCTTGGCTGGGTGCGCGCCGAACAGCTGCCGCCGCCGCTCGACGAAGCGGCGCGGGTGCTGCCGGTCGGCCAGGTCAGCGATCCCATTCCGGTCACCGGCGGCTTCTCGATCCTGGCCGTCCAGGATACCCGCCAGGTACTGACCGCCGACCCGCGCGACGCGACGCTCAGCCTCAAGCAACTTTCGATCAATTTCCCGTCCAACATCAGCCGGGCGCAGGCGGAGGCCAAGGTCGAGGAACTGACGCGGCTCGGCCAGACGATGGGCGGATGCGGCGGCGCCGAGGCTGCGGCCGCGCAGATCAACGCGGAAGTGGTGTCGAGCGACAGCACCCGCGTTCGCGACCTCCCGATCCCGTTGCAGAACATGCTGCTGGGCATGAACATCGGCCAGGCGACCCGCCCGTTCGGATCTCTCGAGGAGGGAGTGCGGATCCTGGTTTTGTGCGGTCGCGACGATCCGGAGGCGACCGACGGACCGAGCTTCGAGCAGGTCTATGCCCAGCTCGAGGAGGAGAGGATCAATCTTCGTGCGCGGCGTTACCTTCGCGACCTCCGCCGCGACGCGGTGGTGGAATATCGCTGAGGCTCGGCATCGGTGGTGACCCCGCTGGCAATCGCGCTGGGCGACCCGGCCGGGGTCGGTCCCGAGATCGTGGCGAAATCCTGGGAACTCCGCCGGGCGAGCCGGATCGTGCCCTTCTTCGCCATCGGCAATGCGGAATCGGTGACGGCCGTGTGGCAGGGCCCCCATTGCGTCATCAGCGATCCGGCCGAGGCGCTGGACTGTTTCGACCGCGGCCTTCCGATCCTGCAGGTCGGCCCGCCTGACGGCACCATACCGGGCAAACCCTCGCTGGACGGCGCCCATATCGCGCTCGATTCGCTCGAACTGGCGGTCGGCCTGACCCGCTCGGGCGCGGCGTCAGGCGTCGTGACCGGGCCGGTCTCCAAGTCGCAGCTCTATGCGATCGGCTTCACCCATCCCGGGCAGACCGAATTCGTTGCCGAGCGCTGCGGCGTGTCGAGCGAGATGGTCGCGATGATGCTCGCCGGGCCGACGCTGCGGACGGTGCCGGTCTCCACCCATATCCCGCTCCGCGAGGCGCCCGACGCGCTCAGCATCGAGCGGATCGTGGTGAAGGGGCGCACGACTATCAAGGGCCTCCAGCGCCAGTTCGGAATAGCCGAGCCGCGGCTGGCGGTCGCCGGCCTCAATCCCCATGCCGGCGAAGCGGGAGCATTGGGCCGGGAAGAAATCGACGTCATCATCCCCGCGATCCAGCGGCTGCAGGAGGAAGGCTATGATGTCATCGGCCCCCTCCCCGCCGACGGCATGTTCCACGCCCGCGCACGCGAAACCTATGACGCTGCGCTCTGCATGTACCATGACCAGGCGCTGATCCCCCTCAAAGCCCTCCATTTCGACGAAGGCGTCAACGTCACTCTGGGGCTGCCGATCGTCCGGACCTCGCCCGACCATGGCACGGCCTTCGGGATCGCCGGCAAGAACATGGCCGATCCCGGCGCGATGATCGCGGCGCTGCAGACGGCCGGAGCCTGTGCCGAGCGCCTGTCCCAGGCGTGCTGAAGGATCTGCCGCCGCTCAGGGAGGTGATCGCCCGGCACGGCTTGCGCGCCTCCAAGGCCCTCGGCCAGAATTTCCTTCTCGATGAGCACTTGCTCGATCGCATCGCCGGCATAGCTGGTCCGCTCGATGGACGGACCGTCTATGAAGTCGGGCCCGGTCCCGGGGGCCTGACGCGGGCCTTGCTCCGCGCCGGCGCCCGGGTGGTCGCGGTGGAGCGGGACGTCCGTTGCCTCCCCGCGCTTGCCGAACTGTCGGAGGCCACCGGAGGCCGGCTCCGGGTGATCGAGGGCGATGCCCTGGCGATCGACGAGCCCGCCGAGGCAGGCCGCGGCGCGCATGTGGTGGCCAATCTTCCCTATAACGTCGGTACGATGCTGCTGGTCCGCTGGCTGGGCGGCGAAGCTTGGCCGCCGTGGTGGGCTTCGCTCAGCCTCATGTTCCAGCAGGAGGTGGCCGAACGCATCGTCGCCGCACCCGGAAGCCGGGATTACGGGCGGCTTTCGGTGCTTGCGCAATGGCGCAGCACGCCGCGTATCGCGATGCGCGTCCACCGATCGGCATTCGTTCCTCCGCCCAAGGTGATGTCCGCGGTCGTCCACATCGTGCCCGCACCGGCACCGGCCGACGTGTCGGCTGCCACTCTCGAAGGTCTTACGGCTGCCGCCTTCGGCCAGCGGCGCAAGATGCTCCGGCGCAGCCTGCAGCCACTGCCGGCCGCACTCGCGGCACTGGAAAAGGTGGGTATCGATCCTGCGCGGCGGGCGGAGACTCTATCGGTCGCCGAATTCGTCGCCGTCGCCCGTGCGATGGAGGCGGGCCGGACCGCTACCGGATCCTGGTTCAGCGAATCCTAATTGTCGTTCGTCGCGGGAGTGGCGGGCGTCGCCTGGGCCGTGACCACCTGCGGCGGCGGCCCCTTGGCGATGGTCGCCGCAAGGGTCATCGCCTGCGGACAGTCGTCCTTGCAGACTTCCTTGATCTTGGCGAGATTCTGCTTGGCGCGTTCGACCGCGCCGCGCTGCACCAGCGCTTCACCCTGTCCGGCGAGCGCCGTAAGGTCATTGGGTTCCAGCGCCAGCGCTTCCGAATAGAGCTTAATCGCCTTCCCGGGCAGCTCCTGCTGCTGAGCGACCCGCGCGAGCGCGAGATAGGCGGTGCGATTGCGAGGATCGACCGCCAACGCGGTTTCCAGCACATCGATCGCCTCGTCATATTTGCCCGCAGCCGTCAGCGCTTGCCCCTGTTGCACCAAAGCGGCGGAACGGGGATCGATCTGATCGTCCGGCCGCTGGCCGTGCCCGGCGCTGGCAAGCGTTGCCAGGACAATCGCGGCGGACAGGGCTATTGGCATAAGGCGCATCAAACTCTCCATTTTCCGGCGCCGACATTAGCATGGCCGCTGCCAGCGCGCGATGAAAAAGCCGTCCGTGCCGTCGTGGGCGGAAGTCAGTAGCCGCCCGGCACCGCTCGGCCGTCCCGCCGCCATAGCCGGGTCCAGCGAAATCAGAGATGAACGTCGCCCAGCGAACGCTGCCGCCTGGTCGCGCCCTTCCGCCGTGAACAGCGAGCAGACCACATAGACCAAATGCCCGCCGGGGCGGACCAGTTCCGCCGCCAGATCAAGCAGATATGCCTGCAACACGGTGAGTCGTCCCAGGCGTTCGGGGGACAGGCGCCACCGTGTCTCCGGATTGCGGCGCCAGGTGCCGCTGCCGGAGCAGGGCGCGTCGACCAGCACCAGATCCGCGCTTCCGCGCAAGTCTTCGAGCTGCTCCATCTCCCTGGAGGGGTCGAGCAGCCGCGTCTCCACGATCGAGACGCCCGCCCGCTCGGCCCGCGGAGGCAGGCGCTGGAGCCGGGCGCGGTTGGTGTCGCAGGCGACGATCCGGCCTTGATTATCCATTTCGGCGGCGAGGGCGAGCGTCTTCCCGCCAGCGCCCGCACAGAGATCGACGACGAGCATGCCGGACGCCGCTCCGCAACCGGCGACGGCGAGTTGGCTTCCTTCGTCCTGAATCTCCACCAGTCCGCTGTTCCACGCCTCATGCGCCTCGATCCGGAAGCCTTCCGGCAGGCGCAGTCCGAGCGGTGCATGGGGTGCCGGCTCCGCTGCCGGGATCGCGGCAAGGGCCGCCTCCCGGCCACCTCTGATGCGATTGACCCGAAGGTCGAGCGGCGCACGCGCCAGCAGGGACGCCGGATCCTCGTCGCGGACCAGCGGATCGAGCGCCTCGATCATCCAGCCCGACAACGGTTCGCCCTCCGCCCGGGGTTCCTGCTCGTCCGGCGGCGACGGCCCGTGGCGGGATCCGTCAAACAGGAGCAGGAGTGCCGGATCTTCGGCCGCGAGCCCGAGCATCGCAGCCCGCCCGTTCGCCGGGCGCTCGCCGAAGCGGCGGATGGCGCGATAGACCAGCTCTCGGATTGCGCGCCTGTCCCCCGATCCGGCGTAGCGCCGCTGCTTGAAATATCGCTGGCCGATGGTGTCGGCGGCCGCCCCCGCGTCGCGCGCCGCGGCGACGATCTCGTCGAGCAGCTCGATGGCCGCCTGCAACCGGGCCGCCGGCGTCATCGCCGGTCAGCGCGTCGGATAGTTGGGCGCCTCGCGCGTGATGGACACGCCATGCACATGGCTTTCCTGCAGTCCCGCGTTGGTGATCCGAATGAACTGCGCCTTCTGCTGCAGCTCGCGGATCGTGGGCGCGCCGGTATAGCCCATGGCCGCCTTTACCCCGCCGACCAGCTGATGGATGACGTCCTTGGCCGGCCCCTTGTAGGGCACCTGGCCCTCGATCCCTTCCGGAACCAGCTTGAGCTGGTCCTTGATGTCCTGCTGGAAATAGCGGTCGGCCGATCCGCGCGCCATCGCCCCGACCGATCCCATGCCGCGGTAGCTCTTGTAGGAGCGGCCCTGGTAGAGGAAGGTCTCACCCGGAGCTTCAGCAGTGCCGGCGAGCAGGGATCCCACCATCACGGTGGAGGCGCCGGCCGCCAGGGCCTTGGCAATGTCGCCGCTGGTCTTCAGGCCGCCGTCGGCGATGATGGGAATATCGTTCTTCGCCGCCGCTTCGGCCGCGTCCATGATCGCCGTCAGCTGGGGTACGCCCACGCCCGCCACCACGCGGGTGGTGCAGATCGATCCCGGGCCGATGCCGATTTTCACTGCGTCCGCGCCCGCGTCGATCAGCGCGCGGGTCGCTTCGGCGGTGGCGACATTGCCCGCCACGATCTGGACCGCGTTGGAATTCTTCTTGATGCGCTCGACGGCCGCTGCCACGTCGCGATTGTGGCCGTGCGCGGTGTCGATGACGATCAGGTCGCACTCCGCCTCGATCAGCGCCTCGGTGCGCTGGAAGCCCTTGTCGCCGACCGTGGTCGCCGCTGCGACCCTCAACCGCCCCGAAGAATCCTTGGTGGCGTCAGGATAGGTCACGGCCTTTTCGATGTCCTTGACCGTGATGAGGCCGATGCAGCGCTGCTTCTCGTCGACCACCAGAAGCTTTTCGATCCGGCGCTGGTGCAGCTGCCGCCGCGCTTCCTCCTGGGTGACGCCGGGCCCGACGGTGACAAGATTGTCCTTGGTCATCAGCTCCGACACCGGCTGCTTCGGGTTTTCGGCGAAACGCACGTCGCGGTTGGTGAGGATACCGACGAGCCTGCCGTCCTTCTCGGTGATCGGGATGCCCGAAATCTTGTGACGGGCCATCAGGTTCAGCGCGTCTGCCAGGGTCTGGTCCGGCGTCATGGTGATCGGATTGACCACCATGCCGCTCTCGAAGCGCTTGACGGCCCGCACCGCGGCCGCCTGTTCCCTGATCGTCAGATTGCGGTGAAGAACGCCCAGGCCGCCGAGCTGGGCCATTACGATCGCCATGTCGGCCTCTGTCACCGTGTCCATTGCGGACGACAGAATCGGGATGTTGAGTGCGATTTCCTTGGTAACACGAGTTCGCGTGTCGGCCTGGCTCGGCAATACGGCGGACTCCGCCGGCTTCAGGAGCACGTCGTCGAAAGTAAGCCCCAGGGGGATTTCCATTGCGCCTCTCTGTGGATTCGGTGCGCTTCTATAGGAAGCCAGTCGACGATTAGCCAGTGCGGCGCTTCAACCGGCTGCGAACGGCTCGACCCGCGCCTTGGCAAGCACCGCCCGCGCCTCCGCGACATGCATGGATTCGATCATCCGGCCTTCGAACCGCTCTGCGCCGCCGGTAGCCGCCGCGATCAGCCGGCGCGCGACTTCGACTTCCTCCGGACTGGGGGAGAAATGCAGGTTGGCCGCCTCGATCTGGTTCGGGTGGATGAGCGTCTTGCCGTCGAAACCGAAGGCGCGCCCTTCCCGGCACTGCGCGACCAGTTCCTCCTGATCGTCCAGGCGGTTGCAGACACCGTCGAACGCCGCCCCGGACGCGGCCCGGGCGGCCATGACGATCGCCTGCAAGGCATGGGTGAGACCCATGCGTCCCCCGGAGGGCGGCAGCCCGAGCGCCGCGGCAAGGTCGTTGCTGCCCGCGATCAGCCCTGCCGATGGGACCGCGATACTCGCTGCGCCGATCACTGCCGCCGGAGTCTCGATCATCGCCAGCACCGGCTTGCCGCCCCGGTCCGCGACCACGCTCACCTCGGCGGCGCTTTGCGCCTTGGGCAGGACGACATAATCGGCGCGGCTCCCGGCGACGGCGGCAAGGTCGGCCTGGTGCCAGGGGCTTTCGCTGCCGTTCACGCGGATCGCGACCGGACGACCTCCATAGCCCTGCCGGCTGGCCTCGACTGCCGCGCTGCGGGCAACATCCTTTTCCCCGGGCTTAACCGAATCCTCGCAATCGAGGATGATCATGTCCGCCGGCAACTGGCGCGCCTTCTCGATCGCTCGTGGATTCGAGCCGGGGAGGAAGAGCAGCGAACGGCACAGGCGTAGCGGGGACAGGCTCATCGCGCCGAATTTCCTTGGCGGCTCGCGCCCCTGCCGACATGATGGGACAAGCTGGACTGGGGGACTCTATCGATGTTCGAGACGGCAATCATTTTCATCGTCGTGCTGGTGATCCTTTATCTCGCGGCCGGGATCAAGATCGTTCACCAGGGCTATCAATATACGATCGAGCATTTCGGCCGCTTCACCGCCGTCGCCAAGCCCGGCTTCAATTTCTTCGCCCCCTTTTTCTACCGCGTTGGCCGCAAGATCAACATGATGGAGCAGGTCCTTGATATTCCAGGGCAGGAAATCATCACCAAGGACAATGCGATGGTGGCGGTCGACGGCGTGGTCTTCTTCCAGGTGCTCGACGCCGCCAAGGCCGCCTATGAAGTCTCCGACCTCTATCTGGCGATCCTCCAGCTCGCGACCACCAACCTGCGCACCGTCATGGGATCCATGGATCTCGACGAGACCTTGTCCAAGCGCGACGAGATCAACGCCCGGCTGCTGACCGTCGTCGATCACGCGACCGAAGCCTGGGGCGTCAAGATCACCCGCGTCGAGATCAAGGACATCCGTCCGCCCGCGGACATCGTCAATGCCATGGGCCGGCAGATGAAGGCGGAACGCGAGAAGCGCGCGATGATCCTCGAGGCGGAGGGTACCCGCGCCTCGGAAATCCTGCGTGCCGAAGGCGCCAAGCAGTCGCAAATCCTCGAGGCGGAAGGGCGGCGCGAGGCCGCCTTCCGCGATGCCGAGGCGCGCGAGCGCGCCGCGGAGGCGGAGGCCCGAGCGACCCAGGTGGTGTCCGACGCGATCGCCAGCGGCAACACCCAGGCAATCAACTATTTCATCGCCCAGCGCTATGTCGAGGCGGTGGGGCAGTTCGCCACCTCCCCCAACGCCAAGACCATCCTATTCCCGGTCGAAGCGACGCAGCTCATCGGTACGCTTGGCGGCATTGGCGAGATCGCGCGCGAGGCGATCGGCATGGGAGCAGCCTCCGGGGACGCCGGAACGCCCCAGTCCCCGCGGCGCCGCGGACCGTTCGAGGGAACGCCGCAATGATGATCGACCTGGAACCGCACTGGCTCTGGCTCATCGTGGCAGCCATCCTCGGCATCGCCGAGATCTTCATGCCCGGCGTGTTCCTGATCTGGCTGTCTGCCGCCGCCGCGCTCGCCGGCCTGGCGACCCTGCTGTTCGGGATCGATGCGCCCTTCCAGTTCGCGCTGTTCGGCCTGTTCTCGCTCGGCTCGGCCTGGCTCGGCCGCCGCTGGTATCATACCCATCCGGTCGAGAGCAGCGATCCCCTACTCAACGACCGGGTCTCGCGCCTGATCGGGGAGACCGTGGTCGTCGTCGGCGCGATCGAGCATGGCCGCGGCCGCGTGAAGGTCGGCGACACCATATGGCCGGCGCGCGGCCCCGATGCGGAGGTTGGCGCCAAGGTGCGGGTGATCGGCGCCGAAGGCACCAGCCTCAAGGTCGAGCCGATCGCCCTCCCCTGACCGGCGAAAATCGTCTAGTTCGCGGCTGCGGGCGCGATTGCGAGCATTCGCCCGCTTGGCTAAACAGGATTCCGTGGCGGGGAAGCGCTTGAAATGTCTGTAACGATCGCCCTCGTCGATGACGACCGGAACATCCTCACCTCGGTGTCGATCGCGCTCCAGGCAGAGGGATTCCTGACTCGCGTCTATTCCGATCCGGAAGTGGCGCTGAAGGCCCTGATCGACAATCCGCCCGATCTTGCCGTGCTCGACGTCAAGATGCCCAGCATGGACGGGATGGAGCTGCTGCGGCGGCTGCGCGAGAAGCTCTCCATCCCCGTGATCTTCCTCACCTCCAAGGACGACGAACTGGACGAGGCGCTCGGCCTCGCCATGGGCGCCGACGACTATATCTCCAAGCCCTTCTCGCAGCGGTTGCTGATCGCCCGCATCCGGGCCGTGCTGCGGCGTGCTGAATTGCGCGCTATGCCGACTTCGGAGGAGCGGGAGCTGGAGGAGGAACCGGCGCAGATCGTCCGCGGCCGGCTGTCGATGGATCCCGCGCGGCACCGCGTCACCTGGGAAGGCAGGGACGTCACCCTCACGGTCACCGAATTCCTGATCCTCGAAGCGCTCGCCCAGCGCCCCGGCGTGGTGAAGTCGCGCAATCAGCTGATGGATGTCGCCTACCAGGACGACATTTATGTCGACGATCGTACCATCGACAGCCACATCAAGCGGCTGCGCCGCAAGTTCCGTGCGGTGGACGGGGACTTCAAGGCCATAGAGACGCTCTATGGCGTCGGGTATCGTTTTGCAGAGGAATGACGACCGGAAGCTGGCGCTCGGCTGGTCCAGGCGGTGGTCGCTCACCCACCGGATCCTGGCGGTCAACATCTTCGCGCTCGCGATCCTGGCCGGAAGCCTCTTCTATCTCGACAGCTTCCGCAGCCGCCTGACCACTGCCCGACTCGAGGAAGTCCATACCGAAGCGCGCATGATGGGCGACGTCCTGTCGATCACGCCGCGTAACCTGTGGCAGCCCCTGCTCGCCCGTCTCGGGCAGGATTCGCGAACGCGCCTGCGGATCTTCGGCCCCGACGGTACCCAGCTGCTCGACAACTGGGACATCGCGCCGGCCACCTACGATCTGCGCGATCCGGCCAAGGAGCCGTGGGTCAAGGACATGGCGCGCCTACTCGACAATGCGTTCGACGCCATCGTCGGCGCCAAGCAGCCCCCTCCCCTTACCATGCCCGAGCCCGAGCATCTCCAGGGCTGGAAGGAGGCCCTCGCCGCACGCGCCTCCGGCGGGCCGGTCACCGCGCTCCGGCGTGCGCCCGAAGGAACGGCCTTCGTTTCGGCAGCGGTGGCGATACCGGGGCATGATTCGGTCCTGCTGGTCACCACCAACGCCCGCGACATCCGCCGGGTGGTCCGCAGCGAACGACTGGCGCTGGGCTTCATCCTGCTCGGCACGATCGCGCTGTCGGTGCTGCTCTCCCTGTTTCTGGCACGCACCGTCGCCGTGCCGCTAAGGCGGCTGGCGCGGGCCGCCCATCTCGTCCGGCTCGGCCGCGCACGCGAGGTAAAGGTGCCGCTCCTGCCGTCCCGCCGGGACGAAATCGGCCTATTGGCCCGCGCGCTCTACGACATGACCCAGTCGCTGCGTTACCGGATCGACGCCACGGAGGCATTCGCGGCCGATGTCACCCACGAGCTCAAGAATCCGCTTGCGTCGCTGCGTTCTGCCGTCGACAGCCTCGAACGTGTCGAGGACCCGGACCTCCGCCGCCAGCTGCTCGATGTCGTCCGCCACGATGTGCAGCGCCTCGACCGGCTGATCAGCGACATCGCCGAAGTCTCACGCCTCGACGCGGAACTGACCCGCGCCCGGTTCGAACCGGTCGATCTCGGTACCTTGATCGAATCGTTGCTGCCGCTCTGGGAGCCGCGGGCGGCCGAACGGGACGTCCGTATCGCCTTTGCGCGCCCGCGCGTCGGATCCGCGATCGTCATGGGCGAGGAATCGCGCCTCGTCCGCGCGATCGACAATATCGTCGACAATGCCATTTCCTTCTCACCGCGAAGCGGGCTCGTCGAGATCACCGCCGCCGGGGTCGAATCCGAAGTGGTCGTGAGTGTGGAGGATGAAGGTCCCGGTGTGCCGGAGCCGATGCGTGAGTCGATCTTTAACCGCTTTCATAGCATGAGGCCCGAAGGCGAAAGCTTCGGCCGCCATTCCGGTCTGGGACTCGCGATTGCCAAGGCCATCGTCGAGGGACACGATGGGCAGATCGGCGTCGAGGATCGGCACGACGGACGAAGCGGCGCTCGCTTCTTCTTCCGCCTACCCGGAGTCACCCCATGAGCACGCCCAGCCTCTCGTCGGAAACCCTGCATACGACCTGCGTCGCCAAGGACGGCCGCGCAATCCTGATCGCGGGTCGGTCGGGGTCCGGAAAATCGGACCTCGCCCTTCGGCTGATTGGCCGGGGAGCTATATTGGTCAGCGACGATTATACACTGGTACGCCGGGTCAGCGGTCGCCTGCTCGCCACCGCGCCGGACAGGATTGCGGGAAAGCTGGAAGTGCGTGGCATCGGCATTGTCGAACTGGAGCATGTGACCGACGTTCCGGTCTGCCTCCTCGTCGATCTCGACCGTGAGTCGGAGCGGCTTCCGGAGCCGGGCGAGTCGTTGGTCATTGCCGGCGTGAAGGTGCCGGTGGTGGCCATCAGCAGCATGGAAGCCTCCGCAGCCGACAAGGTCGAGATCGCGCTCGACCATCTCGGACTTCGGATATCGTGACATCCGGCGCCGCCCCCGAGCGCATCCTGCTGGTGACGGGGCTGTCCGGCGCGGGCAAGTCGACCGCGCTTCGTACGCTCGAGGACATCGGCTGGGAGGTGGTGGACAATCTCCCTCTGTCGCTGCTCGATCATCTTCTCTCGGCGCCGCTGCCGCAGGGCGCCAACCGCAAGCGACCGCTGGCCATCGGAATCGACAGCCGCACCCGCGACTTCGACGCGCAGCGGATCGTCGAGCAGATCAAGGCTCTCACCCGTGACGACGGCGCGCCGATCGCAACCCTGTTCTTCGACTGCGCGGAAACGGAACTGCTGCGGCGCTATTCCGAGACGCGCCGCCGCCATCCCCTGGCGCCCGATCGCCCCGCAACCGACGGTATCGCCGACGAGCGGGAGCTGATGGCGCCACTCCGGCGCTGGGCCGAACATGTCATCGACACCACCGACATCGATCCGCCCACGCTCCAGCAGCTGATCCGGCACCGCTTCGGCTCCGGCGACCAGGCACCGACGCTCGGGATCATATCCTTCGGATTTGCGCGAGGCCTTCCCCGCAATGCCGACATAGTCTTCGACGTCCGCTTCCTCAGGAACCCGCACTGGGTCGCCGAGCTGCGTCCCCTGACCGGGCTGGACCAGGCGGTGGCCGATTATGTCCGAGCGGACCAGGCCTATGACGAAGCCTTCCGCAAGATCGAGGATCTGCTGCTGACCCTGCTTCCGCGCTACAAGGCGGAAGGAAAATCCTATGTTTCTGTCGCCTTTGGTTGTACGGGCGGTCGCCATCGTTCCGTGCAGGTCGCCGAACATATGGCATCGAGATTGCGCGCCGCAGGCTTTTCGCCCACGGTCGAGCATCGGGATCTTTCCACCCAGCCGCGCGACGGTACAGAAGTTGCCGGAGCCGTTGGGGCGGGGCAATGACGCGTTCAAGGTGAATCAATGATCGGTTTGGTGCTGGTTACCCATGGTCAGCTCGCTTCGGAGTTCGTGCGAGCCATGGAACATGTCGTGGGGCCGCAGGAGCAGATCGAGGCCATATGCATCGGCCCCGAGGACGACATGGAGGTCCGGCGCAACGACATCGCCGAGGCGCTCGCTCGAGTCGACGATAGTTCCGGCGTCATCATCCTCACCGACCTGTTCGGCGGCACGCCTTCCAATCTCGCCATTTCGTTGATGAAATCGGAGCATGTGGAGGTGATTGCGGGGGTGAACCTGCCGATGCTCATCCGTCTCGAAGGCGCGCGCAAGACGATGGACGTCAAGGCCGCCGTCGCCGCCGCGCGCGAGGCCGGACGCAAATATATCTCCGTCGCCTCCGAAATCCTTGGGGAGATTGCCTGAGGTGGCGCGCCGGACGGTGGAAGTGCTCAACAAGCGCGGCCTTCATGCCCGCGCGAGCGCGAAATTCGTGACTCTCGCCTCAGAACTCGGCGTCGACGTGACGGTCGAGAAGGACGGCGCCAGCGTCTGCGGGACCTCGATCATGGGCTTGATGATGCTGGGGGCCGCCAAGGGCGACAGCATCACCATCTGCGCCGAGGGTCAGGGTGCGGACGAGGCGGTGCAGGCGCTGGCGGAGCTGGTCGACGACAAGTTCGGTGAGGAATGATGGCGGGCGCCGCACTCCGGCCACCCACATCGCCCGTGTCGGTCGTCCCGCGGAACTCCTGATCCGAAGCTGGTTGTCGTGATGCGCCAGATCACCGCTTTCTCCAATCCGCTGGTCAAGCAGGTCCGCGGTCTGCGCGACAAGAAGCATCGCCGTCGCGAAGGCCTGTTCATCGCCGAAGGTCTGCGCATCCTGACCGAGGCGCGTGGGGCCGGGTTCCTGCCGGTCACCCTCTTCTTCAGCCAGGCCGACCCCCATCCCCTGCTGCGGGAGCTGATCGCCGTCACCGAGGCGGCGGGCGGCGAGGCGATCGAGACGACAGCCGACATCCTCCACAAGATCTCGGGCAAGGAAAACCCGCAGACGGTGCTCGGCGTCTATCGCGCCTTCGACACCGCGCTCGATCGCGTCGACCGCGATCGGGCACCGCTGTGGATCGTCGCACAGGCACTGCGCGACCCAGGCAATCTTGGGACCATCCTGCGCACCGGCGATGCTGTCGGGGCCGGCGGCCTGATCCTCGTCGACGACTGCGTCGATCCCTTCTCGGTCGAAGCGGTGCGCGCCTCGATGGGCGCCCTCTTCACCCAGCAGATCGCCGCCGCGCCCTGGAACAGGTTCCTCCGCTGGCTCCGGTCCGGCGAAGGCGAGCTCGTGGGCACCAGCCTCAATGCGCGCCAGGACTATCAGGCGGCCCGCTATCGCAAGCCCTGCTTCATCCTCGTCGGCAACGAAGCCCAGGGCCTTCCCGCCGACTATGAAGCGGCGTGCGACACGCTTGTGAAGATCCCGATGTTCGGCAAGGCCGACAGCCTGAATGCCGCGGTCGCCACTGCCGTCATGGCCTATGAGGTGATCAACCAGTGGCGGGCGGCGCCGTCCGACTGACCGATTTCAGCCATTCGCGGCGCAGGGCGGCCGGACTCCGCGGGATCCGTTCGTCGAGGAATTCCGCTTCCTCGATCCGGTCCAGCCGGAAGCTGCGGAAATCCCCCCGCAGTTCGCACCAGCCGACCAGGATCCGCCGCGCGTCCTGATAGCCGATCATCAGCGGCCACACCCGCCGTTCGCTCCTGCGCCCCTCGCCGTCCCGATAGGCGATGGCGATGATGCGGTGCGCGTGAATCCACGCCCGCAGGGTCGCGACGTCAATCCCGTCCGCCGGCCTGTCCCAGCTCGGCGGTGCCCGCGCGGCGGGATCGTCGAGGAAGGGGCGAAGCTCCTCCGGCAGCACGGTGGCGACCTTCGCCATGACGTCGCGCGCGGCACGGGCGAGCTCCGGATCGGCATGGACGGCGACCCACTGGGTGCCGAGCGCGATGGCCTCGATCTCGTCGGTCGTGAACATCAGCGGCGGCAGGTCGAAGCCGCTTTCCAGCACATAGCCGACCCCGGCCTCGCCGCGGATCGGCACGCGCTGTCCGATCAGGGCGGCAATGTCGCGATACACGGAGCGCCTGGAGGTCTCCAGTTCCTCCGCGATCTCGGCGGCGGTGACCGGACGCCGGCCGCGCCGGAGGATCTGGACGATCTGGAACAGGCGGTCGGCGCGTCGCATCGCTCCCTTCCTGGCGGCATGATGCTGCCAGCACGCTGTCAGCAGCATGGCAGTAAGTCCAGTGCATCACCTGGGGAGAAGGACGATGCACAGGACCTATCACGGCAGTTGTCATTGCGGAGCGATCCGGTTCGAGGTCGACATGGACCTCGTTGCCGGCACCAGCAAATGCAACTGCTCGATCTGCAGGAAGCGGCGGAGCTGGACTGCGATCGTGAAGCCGGAGCAGTTCCGCCTGATCGAGGGATCGGAGGTGCTCGCCGACTATCAGTTCGGGTTCCGGACGAGCCATCACCGCTTCTGTACCCGATGCGGATGTGCTCCGTTCGGCGATGGCCACGTGCCGGAAATCGGCGGGGATTATGTCTCGATCAACCTCGGCTCCCTCGACGACGCGCCGCTGGAGGCACTGGCGGCAGCGCCGGTCCGCTACAGTGACGGTCGAAACAACCGCTGGCGCGAGGAAGCGGCGGAAAAGGCCATCCTCTAGAACCCGGCGCATGGCCGGGAACAAAATGGGCGCTCCGGCGCTGTTTCGGGCATGCAACGACAGGGCCTGGCGACAGTGTTTGCCGCGCTCCTCGTCGGCTGCGCGGCGACCGCGGCGCGGCCATCCGGGGAGGTCTATCGCGCATTCGGGCAGGAGCCGGGATGGTCCCTGATCGTCGACACCGGCCGCATCGACTATGTCGGCGACTATGGAGAGACGCGGATCAACGTACCGAGACCCGAGCCGAGGCCGACCTTCAATGGCCATCGCTACGAGACCGATGCCATTATCGTCGACATCACCCACGGCCGCTGCAACGACGCCATGAGCGGCCGTGGCTATGCCGACCAGGTCATGGTCATTGTCGGGGAGCAAAGCCACCGCGGCTGCGGCGGCGAGCGGCGGCCTGATTGGGACTTGTGACTATTCGGCGGCTTCGGCCGGAGGGTCCTCCGGCGACGGCAGCAGCTCCGCGCTGATATCCCTCGCCAGCGTATCCACGCTTTCCACCGCTTCGATCTCGCGCGATCCGGTGCCGACGCTGAGATCGCGGAATCGGCGCGCCGAAACGAGCACCCGGCCCTCGAAGCTGGCGACGAACCGGTTGTAATTGTCGACTGCCGAATTGAGCCCGCTGCCGACCCGCTTCAGATGGCCGGCGGCGACGGCGAGGCGATCATAAAGCTCCTTGCCGAGCGCATCCACCTTGCGCGCGTCCTCGATCAGCCGCTCCTGGCGCCAGATGTTGGCGATCGTCTTGGCGATGGCGACAAGGTTGGTCGGCGTCGCAAGCAGCACCTTCTTCTCATAGGCCCATTCCCACAGGCTTTCGTCCTCCTCGAGCGCCGCGGTGAGGAAATGCTCGCCGGGGATGTACATGACCACATAGTCGGCGGCGTCGCAGAACTGCTGCCAGTAAGCCTTGGCGCTGAGCTGCGCCGCATGATTGCGGATCGATGCGGCATGGGCCTTGAGATGGGCGCCGCGCAGCGCTTCGTCGACTTCGTCGGACGCGTCGAGATAGGCCGTGAGAGAACATTTGGCGTCGATCACCAGCTTGCGGTCGCCCGGCAGCCGCACGATCACGTCGGGACGCAGCCTTCCCTCGTCAGTCTCGACCGAAACCTCGGACTGGAAATCGGCATAGGGCGACAGGCCCGCCTGTTCGAGCACGTTCCGGAGGCTCTGTTCGCCCCAGCGGCCCCGCGCCTTGGGGCTGGCGCGCAGGGCATTGACCAGCTTCGCCGCCTCGTTTCGCACCTCGCTCTGTCCGGCCCGGACGAGTTCGACCGCCTCGCGCAGACCGGCATAATGTTCGATGCGCTCGCTTTCGACCTTCCTGAGATTCTCTTCGTAGCGCTTGAGCGTGGTCTCGACCGGCTGGAGCACCGCCTTCAGCCGTTCCTGGTGCATCTCGCCGGCCTGATTGAAGCGCGCATCGGCACGCTCCAGGAAATGCTTCTGCGCCTCGCCCAGCAGCTTGCCGCCGATTTCGCTGAACTGGGCGCCAAGCGCTTCCCGGGCCTCGCGCAATTCGGCCAGCCGCTCTTCGAACGCCCGGTCCCTTTCGGCCTGGGCCGCCGTCAGCTTGGCGCATTCGGTCCGCGCCTCGGCACAATCCCGCCGCGCCGCCTCGAGCTGCGCATGCAGTTCCGGAACCTGCCGGGCGCGTTCCTCTGCCGCGGCAAGCGCCGCGACTCGGTGACGGCTGCCCGCGTACCAGCCGGCTGCGGCACCGGCCGCAAGCACGAGGATGAGGATGAGCAGGATCGAAAGGTCCACTGCGGACTCCATGACAGGAACGAACAGCGAACCTAGAACAGGCGAGCGGACGGCTCAATAGGCCGGCGCACCTTCAATTTTCGGCAGCGATTGGGTCAGGCGGCCTTTTTCGGCTGTTCTTTCCGGAGCTTGGCGAGCTTCCTCAGGATCATGTCGCGCTTCAGCCGGGACAGATGGTCGATGAACAATATCCCGTTCAGATGATCCATCTCATGCTGCAGGCACACGGCGAGCAGACCCTCGAGATCCTCTTCGTGCTGCACGCCCTTCTCGTCCAGCCAGCGCGCGCGGATCCGTTCGGGACGCTCGACCTCGGCATATTGCTCCGGCACCGACAGGCAGCCCTCATTATAGGGCCGCACGCCCTCGGACGTGGAGACGATCTCGGGATTGATGAAGACGCGCGGCTCTCGAACCGGCTCCCCGCCTTCCTCCTTCGGCTCCTGGAGATCCATCACCAGCAGGCGCTTGGGAACGCCGACCTGGATCGCGGCAAGCCCGATGCCCGATGCCGCGTACATGGTCTCGAACATATCGTCGATCAGCGAGCGAATCTCATCCGTAACCGCCTCGACTGGCGACGAAATCTGCCGCAGCAGCGGATCCGGTACTTCGATGATCTTCAGGATTGCCATGCGACAGGAAGTAGGAATTCGGGCATGAAGCGTCAAGCAATCAGGCCAGCGGCCTGCGCGCCCTCAACGCCTGTGCGAGCGTTCCCTCGTCGAGATAGTCCAGCTCGCCGCCGACCGGCAGCCCATGGGCCAGTTGCGTGATGCGGACCGGGAAGCGTTCGAGTCGGTCGGCGAGATAATGGGCGGTGGTCTGGCCTTCGAGCGTCGCGTTCATCGCCAGCACCACTTCGTCGATTCCGCCCTGGGCGATCCTGCGCACCAGCGCCTCGATGTTGAGGTCTTCGGGACGCACGCCTTCCAGCGCCGACAGCCGGCCTCCGAGCACATGGAATTTCCCGGGGAACAGCCGCGCGCGGTCCAGTGCCCACAAGTCCGACACCTCCTCGACCACGCACAGCAGATTTCCGTCGCGGCGCGTGTCGGCGCAGACGGAGCAAGGATCGACGGTATCGACATTGCCGCAGATGCTACAGACTGCCAGGCGCTCGTTAACCGCCTCGAGCGCGCGCAGCAGTGGGCTCAGAGCCGCCTCGCGCTTCTTGAGCAGGTGGAGCACCGCCCGCCGTGCCGAGCGCGGCCCGAGGCCGGGCAGCCGGGAAAGCGCCTGCGTCAACGCCTCGATTTCAGTGGAAGCCATCCGACGGAGATAAGGCCCGGAGGGCGCGCTTGCCAAGCGGCTGGCGGGATATAGGGAGGGCACATGCGGATCGCTTTCATGGGAACACCGGATTTCGCCGTCCCCAGCCTCGACGCTCTGGTCGCGGCGGGCCACGAGATCGTGGCGGTTTATTGCCAGCCGCCGCGTCCGGCGGGCCGCGGCAAGGGCCTGCGCCCCTCCCCGGTTCAGGCGAGCGCCGAGGCCGGCGGCCTGCCGGTGCGGACGCCCGCCAGCCTGCGGGACGCCGACATGCAGGAGGAATTCGCCGCGCTCGACCTCGATGTCGCGGTGGTGGCTGCCTACGGACTCATCCTGCCGCCGGAGATCCTGGCGGCGCCGCGCTGGGGCTGCCTCAACGTCCATGCCTCGCTGCTGCCGCGCTGGCGAGGCGCGGCGCCGGTGCAACGGGCGATACTGGCGGGCGACCGGGAGACCGGCGTCAGCATCATGCGGATGGAGCAGGGGTTGGACACCGGACCGGTGCTGGCCGTTCGCCGCACCGGGATCGACCGCAAGACCGCCGGCGCGCTGACGGCAGAATTGGCAGCCATGGGCGCGGCACTGATGGTCGAGGTCCTCGAAACCCTGCCCTCCCGCAAGGCAACGCCCCAGCCCGCCGAGGGCGTCACATACGCCGCCAAGATCGACAAGGCGGAGGCGCGCCTCGATTTCACCCGCAGCGCCGAGGAGGCCGAGCGCCAGGTCAGGGCCTTCAATCCCCAGCCCGGTGCCTTCTTCGAATTGGAAGGTGAGCGGATCAAGCTGCTCGAAGCCGACGTGGCCGAGGAGTCGGGCGAACCCGGCATGGTGATCGACGATGCGCTCACCATCGCCTGCGGGACCGGTGCCCTCGCCCCGCGGATCGTCCAGCGCGCTGGCCGTGCCGCCATGACGTCATCCGAACTGCTCCGGGGTTGGCCCATCCCAGCAGGGACACGCCTTTCGTGACCCGCTTCCGGCTCATCGTCGAATATGACGGGCGCCCCTTCATGGGGTGGCAGCGCCAGGGCCACGGCCCCTCAGTCCAGCAGGCACTAGAGGAAGCGGTGGAGGCGATCACCGGCGAACGCGCCGTGCTCCATGCCGCGGGGCGCACCGATGCGGGGGTCCATGCCCTCGCCATGAGCTGCCATGTCGATATCGCCCGGCCGATCTCCGCCTTCCGCCTGAGCGAGGGGCTCAACGCCAAGCTTCGGCCGCAGCCGGTCGCCGTTCTGAAGGCCGACGTGGTGCCGGACGATTGGCACGCCCGCTTCAGCTGCATCGGCCGCCGCTATCTCTACCGGATCGTGAACCGCCGGGCGCCGCTGGCGCTGGATGCCGGGCGCGGCTGGCACGTGCGGGTGAAGCTTGATGCCGATGCCATGCATAAGGCGGCCCAGCATCTGGTAGGACGTCACGACTTCACGACTTTCCGCTCGGTCCATTGCCAGGCGGAAAGTCCGATCAAGACGCTCGATCAGCTCGACGTGCGCCGTGTCGGCGACTCCATCGAGATCTTCGCGGCGGCGCGATCGTTCCTGCACCATCAGGTGCGCTCGATGGTGGGATGCCTGCAGCTGGTCGGTCGTGGACGATGGACGGCGGATGACCTGAAGGCGGCGCTTCAGGCGCGGGACCGCGCCGCCCTCGGCCTCAATGCGCCTTCCGACGGGCTGTATTTCGTCGAGGCGCTGTATCCGGAGGATGCCGGCTCGGCGGCAAACAGCCGCTGAAGCGAGGATTCCAGCATCTGCAACTGCCAGAGGAGGCGTCCGTGCTCGGCCCGTCCCGATCGATGATCGGCCGCCAGTCGCGCAATCGCATCGGGATCGAACCAGCCGAGTTCCGCCAGTGCGGTGCCCTGCCCGCCCGCGGCCGCACGATCGGCAAGCGGCCCACGGAACCAGGCACTCACCGGCGTGACGAAGCCCATCTTGGGGCGATAAAGAACGTCGTCAGGAAGATAACGTCGCAGCGCCCGCTTCAGCAGCCACTTGCCGGTGCCGCCGCGCAGTCGCATTCGAGTCGGCAGGCGCGCCGCGAACTCGACGAGGCGATGGTCCAGTAGCGGCTCACGGGCTTCGAGGCCCACCGCCATGCTCGTCCGGTCGACCTTGGTCAGAATGTCGCCGGGCAGCCAGATCTTGAGGTCGGCATATTGGGCGCGGGACAGGGCATCCTCGGCCGGCGCCTCGCGCATCCGCTCGACATAGCGTTGCTCGCCGCGATGCCCCTGGACGGCACGCACGAAATCCGGGCGATAGATGAAGTCCCGGATACGCGGCGCCGTGACGCCTACCGCCAGCGCATAAGCTTCCTCGCCGCTCGTTCCGATCGCAAGCAGGGTTGTCCGGGCTCGAAGGAAGCGCGGCGCCCAGTCGAGCTTGGGATAAGCCGCCCCCATCAGCCCCACCGCCGTGCGCGCCGCAGACGGCAGCAGGCGGCGGACCCGCTCCTCGGCCTGATGGAACCGGTAGCGACGGTATCCGGCGAACGTCTCGTCGGCTCCGTCGCCGGACAGCGCCACCGTGACCCGCTCGCGGGCCAGTTCACAGACCCTGTAGGTCGCCAGCGCCGAGGCGTCCGCGAACGGCTCGTCGAAGGCTTCTGCAAGCGTGCCGATCAGGCCGAAATCCTGGGCCGCAACGATCCGGCTGCTGTGCCGGGTGGCGAACCGCTCGGCGACCGCCTGGGCGTAGCGGCTCTCGTCATGGTCGGCTTCGTCGAAGCCGATCGAGCAGGTTTCGACCGCCCGCCTGCTCGCTTCCGCCATCAGCGCGACGACCGCGCTGCTGTCGACGCCGCCGGAAAGGAAGGCGCCGAGCGGGACGTCGGCGACCATCCGCGAGTGGACCGCGTCGCGCAGGATGGCGACCAGTTCCTCTTCGAGCGCCGCGGGGGAGCCTTGGGACCTGCTGGTGAAATCCACGTCCCACCAGCCGACCGGACGGGCGCGGCGGCCTCGCCTCAGCATCAGATAGTGACCGGCAGGCAGCTTCTGCACGCCGGCGACGAAGCAGGTGTCGTCGGGAACATAGCCGAGCGCGAGATAATCCTCGATCGCGCGGGGTTCCGGCGCCCGGCGCAACAGCGGATGGACGAGCAGGCCCTTGAGCTCGGAGGCGAAGATCAGCGATCCGTCCGACAGTTCGGCATAATGGAGCGGCTTCACTCCCAGCCGGTCGCGGGCGAGGAACAGGGCATCGATGCGGCCGTCGTAGAGGGCAAAGGCGAACATGCCGTGGAGGCGCCGCAGGCAATCCTCCCCCCATTCGCGCCACGCGGCCAGCAGCACCTCGGTGTCCGAACTGGTCCGGAAATTGTGCCCCTTGCTCTCCAGCTCCCGACGAAGATCCCGGAAATTGTAGATTTCGCCGTTGAAGCTGACGACCAGTTTCCCGTCCTCGCTGGTCATCGGCTGGGTGCCGCCTTCCAGATCGATGATCGAGAGGCGACGGTGGCCGAGGCCGATGCCCGGGCCGGTCCAGATGCCACTGCCGTCCGGCCCGCGATGCGCCTGCACGTCGGTCATGATTCGCAGCCGCGCCGGATCGATCGGCTTTACGGTGTCGAGATGGAAGATGCCGGCGATGCCGCACATGGCTCAATGCCCTCCGGCAGCCGAATCCGCGAGCCGATCGACCGGCCCCAGGGTGGCCAGGAAGGCGTCGATCGCCGGACGCGGGCTGCTGTCCCCGGCAGACGCTTCGGCAGATACCAGCACCGCCACCGCCCGCTGCGGCCCGCCGAACAACCGCGTCTTCATCGTTTCCACTTTCACCGAGACCGGCCTCCCCGTCAGTATCCCGCCGACACGATAGAAGGTCGCGACTTCCCGCACAGTCCCGGACGAGACGATCCGATCCAATCGTCCGCCAGGAGGCGGCGGACCGTTGCCGATCCAGGTCCAGCCGCTCTCCGGGCCAGCGGCGCCCTGGCCGAATCCGACCAGTTCGCGCCCTTCCCCCTGTCCGGCGAAAACGGCGATGGCGAGGTCGACGTCATGGCCGCCTGAATTCCGGTAGCGCGCCAGATGAAGCCGGTCTGCACCCGCGAAATGCGGCTGCCAGCGAACAGGTTTCTCGATCCGGACCTGCTGCCACCCCGTAGGGACGGGCATCGACCAGTGCTGCGGCACCGGTCGAGTCCCGCCGGCGGCGATCCGATCGGACCAGATCTGCGGACTTGCCGCCAGCAGCAGGGCAGCAAGGCCCGCCGCTCCAAGCGCGGATGCCGAGACGGTGCCTTCCGGCCTTGCCGGCTGGAGACGGGCCGGTTCGAACCAGGCATCCCCGGGGCCGCGATCGAAGAAGCGCCACCCCGCCGCCATCAGCAGGGCGATGACGATCGCGAAGAAGATCCAGCCGTAGACGACATGGTCGAAGCCCTCGGCGAAGGCGATGCTGGTGAGCGATGCGATGGCGATGGTGCCCCAGGCCCTGATCCCATTGGTCAGCACCGGGATGACAACCGCGGCGACCATGAACAGCAGGCGCCGACGGTTCGACCGGAAGCAGAGATTGGCGACCAGCGCGCCATAGGCGACCATCGCCACCAGGAATTTCACCCCGGAACAGGCCTCGGCCACCTCGAAAAGGCCGGCTGGCGTCGAGATGAACACGCCCTCGAGATGCGCCGGAATGCCGACGAGCCCGAGCAGCGCCATGCACATATGCGCCGTGAGCATCTGCATCGGCGGCACCAACTCTTCGCCGAAGGGCACGAGGAACAGGGCGTAGAAGAGCGGAAAGGCCAGGCCGCGCGTGGCGACACTGCCGAGCGACAGGGCAACCGCGCCCTGGAGCATGACGATCAGCGCCGCATGACGCAGGAGGGCGACGCCGCCGGCCTCGCCCAGCAGCCAGAGCACCCCGCCCGCTCCGACGACGGCCAGGCCGGGAAGCCAGGGCCGCGGCGAAAGCGGCCGCAATTCGGGCAGCCGCTGCCAGACCAGCCAGGCGATGATCGGCGGAATGAGCAGGCAATGGTTGAAGGTCGAGCTTTCCAGCCAGATTCCCGCCATGTCCGCGGCGTCGCGGCGGAACAGCAGCAGGATTCCCGCTGCGATCAGCCCGAGCAGCAGGAGATGGCCGCGCCACGCCCGGTCCTGGCGTGAGGCAACGGCGTCGCCGGCCGGTAAGGCCGCCGTCATGCAGCTGCCCTCGATCGGAACCCCATGATCTCCCCGAGCGGCGCCAGGCGCGCGGTCCAGGAATATTGCGAATGCATCCGCTGCCGCCCTGCCCTCCCGAGCATGGCCGCACGCGCCGGATCGGCGAGCACTTCCGAGACTGCCTCGGCCTGGGCATCTGCCCCATCGGCAAGCAGCAGATGAACGCCCGGCTGAGCGTCGATCCCTTCCAGGGCTGCAGAGGAGACCATGGTCGGCCGGCCCATGGCCAGGGCTTCCAGCACCTTGTTCTGGATCCCGCGGGCAATCCGAAGCGGTGCCACCACGACGTCAGCCGCAGCGAGCCAGCTTCGGACGTCGGGAACCGCCCCGGTGACCCGGGTCCCGTTCCGCCCATCGAGACTGCGCACAATATCGGTCGGATTGCGGCCGACGATTGCGAAGCGGGCATCGTCCCAACGTTCGCGCAGGCGCGGCATGACGTCATGGGCGAACGCCGCCACCGCCTCCACATTGGGGCGGTAGTCCATCTGCCCGGTGAACACGATCAGCGGACCCGCGCCGCGCTCCTTCGCGGCAAGCGGCTCAAAACCGGCTTCGGGATCGTAGAAGCCGAGGTCGATGCCGTTTCCGAGCGCGCGTATGTCCGCCGTGGCCGAGCCGATCCGGCGCTGGAACAGGGCGGCTTCCGCCTCGCTGACGAACAGGCTGACATCGGCACGCAGGGCAGTGGCGCGCTCGAAGACGAGCAGCCGATCGGCCTCGCGCCGGTAGAGCCAGGCGGTCGGCCCTCGCCCGGAGGCCCCATAGTCGGCGAACTTCGCCGAATCCGCATCGACGAAATCCATCACGAAGCGCGAGGCGGCGGTCGCCGGGACGAACTGCGCCATCTGCCCGGAAAAGGCGAAGATGACGTCAAGCGGCCTCGACGCCAGCATCCGGTCCACGAACGCCTGCAGCGCCGCGCTGCGGAACAGCGCGGTCGATAGCGGCTCCCCGGTGGCAAGTGCGCGAACGGCGCGGAGCCGGTTGCGCGGTCGAACCTCGACGAAGCATTGGCCGAGCCCGTCGCCCAGCGCGGATCGCAGGCCCGAAAGATGCGCCGCATCCCCCGGATCGTCGGCGAAGCATGCAAGATGCACGCGTGCCAGGCCGCACAAGTGCCTGAGGATGTGGAAGGAGCGGATCTTGTCACCCCGGTCCGGCGGAAACGGGATGCGATGGGCGAGGAACAGGATCTCCCCCATCAGCCCAGCCCCCGCGCGATGATCGGTCCGATCCGGTTGGCGACCCACAAAGGGAGCCTCTTCCACACCTCGATCCGGAGCCGGTATTTGGGATCCAACGGGTTGATCGTCCGCGGCTCGGCACCGTCCGTGCTGTACCGCGCATAAGTGAGCGGTTCCGGCTCGAAGCCCCAATTCTTCTTGTAGGCGAAGGCGCCGGTGCCGACCTTCGATCGACCGAAGTCGAAGCGGATGCAGCCACGCCGGACGGCATGGCGCATGAGTTCGAAATACATCAGCTCGTTGGCGCGAAGCGACCGGGCGGCACGTGTACCCCCGCCCCAATAGGGATAGACGCAGCCCTTGAAATAGAAACTGAGCACACTCGCGACCGGGCGCCCATCGGCACGAACGGTCAGAATATCGGCGTTGTCCCCGAAGAAATCGATCATCGTATCGAACAGGCTTCTCGGGAAGACGGGGGTTCCGAGGTTGCGGACACTCTCCGCATAGACGGCATGGTGCGCCCGCCGATCGTTCGGACCGCGGCCGACGGACACCGCCAGCCCCAGGCTCTGGGCCCTGCGGACTTCTGCGCGCTGCTTGCGCGGGATGGCCTTCAGCAGCGCCTCGTCGTCGTCGGCAAGATCACGCGCGAAGCCGGCATGGTTGCCGGTTTCGGCGGCAAACCCGTCGGGAACCGGGCCGCCGCGCAATTCCACGCTGCCGCAGCGGGACTTGGACGCAAGCGCAATCGCGGCCCGTGCGAGCAGACGGATCGTCTGCTCGTCGTCCGCAAGGATGCCGCCGCCCACTCCAAACCCTGACGAGACCAGGGCCGAGCCGAACAGGCGGGACCGGATCTCGGTCACCGGCAGCAGGCCGACGATGGCGCGCCCCCGCTCGGCCACCAGGAACCGTCCGGCATGGCCAGTACCCGCGGCGACCGCCCTCACCCAGGCGGGGCGATGAAAGAGCGTGGCGCGCGGATGGCCGATGAGGAAGCGATCGATGCGGGCGCATTCCCTGCCGTCGTCGGCATCGACCGACCGGACGATCGGCCCGGCAAGACCGGCATAAGCGTTCACGGCAGCCGCATCCTTTCGTGTGCGACCACGTCATCGGTGCGTCCCCATGGGAATTCATCGAGTAGTTTCGATAGCTTGCCTTCCATTGCTGATAAGCGGCTGTAATGCCTGAGGCGGGACTTCAGCGGAGCGTTGCGGACCCTGGGCTGGTCTCGATCGATCTCCCACGGATGAAAGTAGAAGATGGCGGGCTGCTCGCGGCGCTGCTGCTCCCGGATCGCCCGGCGCGATACGGCGAACGGAAGCAGCCGGAAGAAGCCGCCGCCGGCAACGATCCGCTTGCCCGCGATCATCGTCGTGGTGACCGGAAGCTCGATCAGCGGCGAATCCGGCAGCGGGCGATGGGCACAAGCCGGCGCCTCTGGCCATCCGTAATGGTCGTGGCGGAGCGGCGCCACGCTCGACGAATAGTCGTAGCCCTCTTCCGCCAGCACCGAATGGGCCCAGGGGGTCCGCGGATCGATCGAGAAGCTCGGGGCCCGATAGCCCCGCGGGCTCTGGCCGCAGGCGTCCTCGATCGCGATCTGGGACCGCTGCAGGTCGGCGCGGAATTCGGCTGGCGTCATGGTGAAGACGCGGCGATGGTCCCAGCCGTGGCTGGCCACCTCATGCCCGGCCTCGGCGATCTGCCGGACGAGCGCCGGGAAACGCGCCGCCACCCATCCAAGCGTGAAGAAAGTCGCCTTGACGTCAGCCCGGGCGAAAATATCGAGCACGGCGCGGCTATTACGCTCCACCCGCTGCGGCAGCCGGTCCCAGTCGTCGCGATCGATCACATTCTCGAAGGCGCCGACCTGGAACCAGTCCTCCACGTCGACCGACATGGCATTCAGCAGCCCCTGCTGTGCCGCTTCGACGTGCGGACGGCCGAGCCGCCGTTCAGGCGGCATTGTGCCGGTAGCTCTGCACCCGTTGGTCATGTTCCACCCAGTCGATGAGCAGGGTCAGGATCCGCCGCAATGCACTCTCCTGCTCCGCAACCTTGGCCTCGAGCGCTGCGATGCGCGCTTCGTAGAGGACGTGGTCGACGGCAGGCTCCGGCTCCGGCTCCACCGGACGCGTGGTCGCGGCAACCCTGAGCGGCAACACCCGCTCCTCGGTCGGGAGCGGCGTCTGCGCCTCCGCGCGCGGCTCGGAGGGCTGTTCCGGCTGCGGTGCAGGCGCGACGGCCGGGGTGTCGGCGGCGAGATCGGCCATCACCGCCTCGACGGCTTCACCGTCGATGGTCGAAAGCTGCTCGACCGCTGCGAACAGCAGTAGGCGGCTCGCCAGCTGGTTCACCCGCCGCGGGATGCCGCCGCTGTGGCGATGGAGGGCGAAGAAGGCCTCCGGCGTGAACTGCGGCCGTCCCTGCCATCCCGCGAGCGTCAACCTGTGCTCGATATAGGGCCCGAGCTCGGCTTCCCCCATCGGATCGAGATGGTGGGTGGCGATCACCCGCTGGCGCAGCTGCTCGAGCGCGGCGGAGGCAAGCTTCTGGCGGAATTCGGGCTGGCCGAGCAGCAGGATCTGCAGCAGCGCCTGCCCGCCGATCTGGAAGTTGGAGAGCATCCGCAGCTCTTCCAGCGCCGAAATCGACAGGTTCTGCGCCTCGTCCACGATCAGCAGGGTGCGCTTGCGGGCGCGCGCCTGCTCATCCAGCCAGCGCTCGACCTCGTCGAGGAGCTGGGCCTTGCTCAGGCCGGCAACTGCCAGTCCCATGCCCTGGGCGGCGAGGCGGAGCATGTCGTCGCCCTCGACCTGGGTGGAGACCAGGCTGATCGCGTTGAGCCGAGCGCGGTCGATGGTGGTCAGCAGATGCTGCGCCAGCGTCGACTTGCCGGCACCGACCTCGCCGGTGATGACGATGAAGCCTTCACCCTGGGCCAGGCCATATCCGAGATAGGCCATCGCCTTCTTGTGCGTGCGGCTGTCGAAATAGAAGCGGGCATCCGGGGTGAGCCGGAAAGGCTGCTCGCTCAGGCCATAATAGTCCGTGTACACGCCGCCTCCTCAGAACTGGTATCTCAGGCCCAGCATCGCTGCGCCGATCGTGCTCGCGTCTCCGCCAGCGTCTGTCGTGTAGAGCCCGACCGAGGCCTCGCCCTGCAGCCGCTCGTAGAAGAAGTTGCGGTAGTAGGTGGCCGTCAGGCCGCTGCTGAAGACATTGTCCTCGCCCGCGATCCCGCTGTCGTACCAGCTCGCATAAGCGTCGAAGTCCAGGCCCGAGGTGCGGGTGAGGCTGCGGCCGAGCCCGGCCTGTAGGGTCGCGCTCTCCTCGACCACGCCGCGCAGCGGGAAGACGTCCACGTCGGGCGTCAGATATTTGCGCCGCGCATAGCCCAGGCCGACCTGGACGTCCCAGGGTCCGCGGCCGCCCGAAAACAGGATTCCGACCCCGCGGTTGCGGAAGTTCGATCCGGCGATCGACTGGAAGGCATCGTCGAAGCACCGCCCGGTCCCAGGCTCGGTGCCGAAGATGCACCCGCCGCCGATACCGCCAGTGAAACCCCGATTATCGAACTTAAATTCGCTCGGCAAGCCACTGACATTGCTGATGACCAGGCGGCCGAAGCTGGTAACGCTGTCATACAGGACCGCGCTCAGGCCGAAATGGTCGTTGATCTGATATTCGAGGGTCGCCACCACCGTGGTGCCGCCATAGCGCTCGCCTACCCGCGCCTGCAGCTCGGTCCGGCGGTTGGGACGCCAGATCACGCCCGCATCCCAGATCAGGCCGCTCTGGTCATAAGCAAGCAGGCGGGGCCTGGCTGGATCGGGAATCAGGTGGCCGCCCGGCGTGAGGACCGGCAGGCCGTCCGGACCGCGAACGAAATCGTCCTGGCTCGCCTCCAGCTTTTCGTAGCCGACCCCCGCCGTCAGCGCGAGCGTGGAGGACACCGGCACGACGACATCGCCGTGCACGAACTTGCCCTCATAGACCTGGTCGAGGCGGTCGACTTCCTCCCGCTCGTAGCCCGCCGCCACCGTCCAGCCGATCGGCAGCTCGCCCGGCGCCATGCCGACGCTCGCATTCACGCTGTGGCTGGTGGCGCTCTCATAGCGGTCGCGTAGCCCACCGGGTGCGCCGGTGCCCGCGAGGCTGTGATCGTCGACATGCACATAGGCGAGCCGATAGCTGGCATTGACCGCAACCGGGCCGGCATGGGTCGACACCGTCGGACCGCCGTAGACGCCATAGACTTCCGCGACGTCTTGGTCTCCCGCGGAGACGAAGCCGACGCGCGAACCCGGGCCGGCCGAACGGGCACGGGCCGCGATCGCCCCGGCGTCGAGGCTCAGCGGACGGGCAAGCTGGACATGCGCCTGGGCGATGCCGGTGTGAATGTCATCATCAGCGACATCGTCCTCCCAGCCGATCCGCCGCTCGTAGCGGTAGCTCACCTGCACCTGGGTCCGGCGCGTCGCTACCCGGGCATCCACCCCGGCGGCCACCGATGTGTAGGTGAGCACCTCCCCGCCGTCGAACTCGGCCTCCAGCACCTGCTGGACCTCGAGGTAGGGAGCGACGTCGGTCCGGGCCTGGGCGGCGGCACCGAACAGAAGTGAAAGTCCGCCAGCGATGCCGGCGGCGGCAACCGCCCGCAGGCCTCGTCCCCGGAGCCAGTGAAGCCTGTCCCTCATTCGCCGTATCCATAATAGCTGCCGAAGCGCCGGCCGCTTACGGCGGGGCTGGCGCGGTTCAGCATCAGTCCGATGTTCTCGCAGTCGGACAGCAGCGACAGCGCTTCCTTGAGATCGCTGTCCGTGGTCCGGTCGGCGCGCACGACCATCATGATCTGCCCCGCATAAGCGGCGAGCGCCGTGGCGGGGGATGCGGCCAGTACCGGGGGGGAATCGAAGATAATCACTCGCTTGCGGTCGGCCGCCGCGAGCCGATCCAGCACCCGGCCGGTCCGCTCCGACGCCAATAGCTCGGTGACGTCATTCGCATGCCGCCCGGCAGGGAGGACGGAAAGGCCCGGAATATCGGTCCGGATCACCAGCGCTTCGGGGTCCCCGCCTTCCGCGAGCGCATCGACCAGCCCGGGGCCTGCTTCCAGCCCCAACAGCGCCGGGATCTCCGGATTGGCGAAATCCCCGTCGACCAGCAGGATATCGATGTCCTTCTCGCTGGCCATGGACAGAGCGAGATTGATCGCCGCGAAGGTCTTGCCCTCATCGGGCTGCGCCGAGCAGATCAGGATCGTCCGGCGCTTCGCTTCGTCTCCGCCGTCCGCTCCGGCCATACCGGACAGCAGCTGGCGCTTGATGATGCGGAATTCCTCGGCCAGCCCGGTAATTGGCCCGTCCGGCTCGATGAAGCCCCTCTCCACCAGCTGGCTTCGGTCGATCCGGACCGGCCCTCTCGGTGGGGAACGACGCCGCAACGGTGCCGCCTGCGGCTCGGGCTCCTGGTGCACCGGTTCCTCGACGGCCACGGTGGGTTCGGCCGCCGGAGCGGGCGAGAGCGCTACCGAAGGCTCATCCGCGTCTTCCGGATCGCGGGGCGCAGCAGCCGGGGCCTGCGGCGCCTCCGGGATCTCCGGTCCGAACTCGCGTCGGAAGTCGAACAGTTCCGAGGCGCGCTCCAGCAGCGAGGCGCCGGGTCTGAGGCTGATCTGCTTGTCCATGTGCGACACCTCAAACCACCATGCTGCGCTGCCAGAATTCGATGCCCATCAGCAGGCCATAGATGCCGCCGAGCGCCCCGCTCGCCCCCGCGAACCAGCGCAGGCGCTGCTGCGCCAGCGCGCGGCCCGCCGCCGTCGTCACTTCGGTCACAGCGCCGAGCACCGGGAGGCCTGTCGCCTCTTCGAGGCGGGAAATGGTCGGGAAGGTGAGCTGGAGCTGACTCTTGGCGAAGGCGGCGCCGATCCCTCCGGCGACGGCGACGACCATGATCAGGGTCAGGAACAGCGGCCGATTGGGCTTCGCCGGGACGCCGGGCACGCTCGGCCGCTCGATCACCCGGAACTTCAGCGCGGCCGTCCGACTGTTGACGTCACTGCGCAGCTGGATCTGCTCGCGGTCCTCGAGCAGCTTGTCATACTGGCGCTTCAGGACCTGATAGTCGCTGTTGAGCCGTTCCTGCTCGGCCACCGCCTCCGGCTCGGAGGTCTGCTTGGCCGCGAGCTGGGCGAGATCGGCCTGGATCCGGTTCTTGCGGGCCGTCAGCGCCGCGACCTGGGCTTCCCGCTCCGCAAGCATGCTGCGAAGCGAGAGATAGAGCGGATTGGGCGTACCGGCGACCACACCGCTCCGCCGCTCCGCTTCCGCCTGGGGCTGCAAACGGGCGATCTGGGCGCGGGCGGACGTGACGTCGGGATGATTGTCGGTCCAGCCGCGGGCGCGGGCCTGGGCGAGCTGGGCCTCGAGCGCGGCGATCTGGGCAATCGCCCCGCCGCCTGCCCCGCTCGCTCCCGGGACGGTCGCCGAGGTGCCGGCGAGCTGGGTGCGGGTCGCGGCGAGGCTGCTCTGCGCCGGAATGAGCTGCTGGTCGATATTGGCGAGTTCCGTCCGCGCGGCAGCGATACGCTGGCTGATGGAGCCTTCGCCGGGGAGCTGGCCCATGAAACGGGTCTCGAACTCCACGCGGCGCGCTTCCGCCGCCCGCAGTTCCGCTTCCCGGCGCTTCAGCTCTTCGTCGAGGAACCCGAGCGTCTGCCCTGCCTGGGCCTCCCCTCCGGCTATGTTCTGCTCGACGAAACCGTCGATCAGCGCCTGTACCACGGCAGCCGCCGTCCGGGCATTCTGGGCGTTGGAGAGGCCGGACACTGCCGAACTGGCAGTGATCTCGAACACGTCGTCCTGCTGGGCAGTGACTTTGACCGCCGCCCGTAGCGCGGAGACCTGGGCCGCCAGGTCCGCTTCGCTAGCGACCTGCAGGTTGAGGTCGGTCGACCGCACCGCCCGCTCGAGATTCTCATTGGAAACGAGCAGTTGCGTCAGGCGGGTGATGTCCGTCCTGCGATCGGGCACGATCCCGACGGCGCTCGGCAGCGCGTCCGGGGCCTGGATGTAGATCCGCGCCCGTGCCTCGTAGCTGTTCGGGATCAGCGCGATCACCAGCCACCCGACAAGGCAAATCGCCCAGGCCACCGCCAGCGCGAGCCAGCGCAACCGCCACACCGAATGCAGGGCTATGCGAAACTGATCATAGAGGCCGTCCATCGAGGCACAGGCTCCTTCACGGCTCTCAGAACATGCTTTCGGGGATGATGATGACGTCGCCCGGCTCCAGCCGGACGTTGGCCCGCGTGTCCCCCTTCTTCAGCAGGCGGGCGATCTTCAGCTCATATTCGGTCTGTTTGCCGGTCGCCCGGTCCTGCCGGATCAGCCGTGCCCGGTCGCCCGCGGCATATTCGGACAGCCCCCCTACCTCGATCATCGCGTCGAGCAGCGTCATGTTCGCGCGATACGGCAGAGAGGCCGGCTTGGCGGTGGCGCCGACCACCCGGATCTGCTGCGAGAAGGTGCCCTGGAACTTGTCGACCATGACGGAAACCAGGGGTTCCTCGATATATTGGGTGAGGCGCTCCTTGATATCGTCGGCCAGTTGCGCCGGAGTCTTGCCGGCGGCGACCAGATCGCTGATCAGCGGCGTGGTGATCCGCCCGTCCGGACGGACCTGAACCTTGGCGCCCAGTTCCGGATTGCGCCACACGAACACCGTGAGTTCGTCCAGGGGGCCGATGACGTAATTTTCACGCGGCGCCTCGTCTGCGGCGGCGAAAGTGGCCGGCGGCAGCGTCCGTCCGCTGCCCGCGTTTCCGCTCGCGCATCCAGCGAGGCTCAACGCCGCGCTCGAGAGGGCGACTATCAGGGCAGATCCGCGCATCCATGGGTCCTCTTGCAATCCGCGCCGGTGCGGAGTGCACGGAAGGGCGCGGAGACGATTTCGCTATCTCCGAGAGAGGTAAAATTTGCGTTATTAACAAGGGGCTTTTCCGGGCCGTCCCGCTTTGGGACCGCGCGCCCGGAGCCGGTTAATCGCCGCCGCCGACCGCCAGTTCGAGCGCCGGCTGCTGGGCCAGGAAGCCCTGCGGGCTGGCGGAGAGGCCGTAGGCCCCCGCGAGGAACACCGCGACCACGTCGCCGACCTGCGCCGATGGTATCATGACGTCATCGGCAAGGCGGTCCAGCGGCGTGCAGAGGCAGCCGACGATGCTGGCTTCCTCGCTGGCCGGCTCGGACCAGCGGGTGGCGACGGCGACCGGATAGTTGCGGCGCACGACCTGGCCGAAATTGCCGCTGGCGGCGAGTTGGTGGTGCATACCGCCGTCGGTCACCAGGAACAGCTTCCCGTGGCTGACCTTCCGGTCGACGATGCTGGTCAGGTAGACACCGCACTCGCCGACGAGCCAGCGCCCGAGCTCGATCGCGAACTGGGTGTCCTGGAGGATGGGATCGCGCTGCGCGATGCCCTCGGCCAGCGCCGCCCCCACCTTCTCGACGTCCAGCGGCTGCTCGCCGCCGAAATAGGGTATGCCGAACCCGCCGCCGAGATTTACCAATGGCGGCGCGGCGCCGACGTCATGAGCCATGTGCGCCGCCAGCCCGAGCGTTGCCTTCTGCGCCTCGATCAGGGCATCGGCGTCCAGCGCCTGCGATCCCACGAAGATATGGAAGCCGCGCCAGTCGGCTCCCGCCTCCCGGATCGACCGCACCAGGGCCGGCACGCGCTCGGCGTCGACTCCGAACGGCTTGGCGCCGCCGCCCATGCGCATGCCCGATCCCCGGATCTCGAAGTCCGGATTGACCCGGACGGCGAGGCGCGGCCGCATGCCGATGCGGGCGCCGATCGCGATCGCCCGCTCCGCCTCGCCTTCGGACTCGCAGTTCAGCGTCACTCCCGCGGCAATCGCTTCCTCGATTTCCGGGGCGCGCTTGCCGGGACCTGCAAAGGAGATGGCGTCGGCTGGCATGCCGGCGTCGAGCGCCATCCGCATCTCCCGTGCCGAGGCCACGTCGAAACCGTCCACGCGCTTCGCCATGTACCGCAATAATGGCCCATAGGGATTTGCTTTCATTGCATAATGCAGGTGGACGGCCTGCGGAATCGCGCTTCGGAAAAGCGCGATCCGCCGGGCCACCACATCGAGGTCGTAGACGAAGAGCGGCGTGTCGCCGGCCTCGGCGATCAGCGCCTCGACACTTCGGCCGCCGAGAATGAGCGACGGGCCCGAAACGGCGAAATCCGCCGGAATGGATCCCATCGGCTTGCTCATGCGCCCACCTCGCCCTTCACCCGCTCCCGGTCCAGCTTTCCGTTGGGACTGCGTGGCAATTCGTTCCGCCACAGGATCGCCGACGGTTGCATGAAGTTCGGAAGCTCACGCCGGAAATAGGCACGCAGTTCGGCATCGGCGTCCTTGCCAGCGGCTGCCGGCGCCGGTCGCGCAACGAGCATAATGGCCTCGCCCAGCCGATCGTCCGGAATGCCGAGCGCGATCGCTTCGGCGACGAGCCCGCTCGCGATCGCCGCTTCCTCGACCTCGGTGGGGCTGACCCGGTTGCCGGAAGTCTTGATCATCGCGTCCTCGCGGCCGACGAAATAGAGAAGCCCCTCTGCATCCCGCCGGACCCGGTCGCCCGACCAGACGGCGGTCCCGCCATAGCGCGATCCCGGCGGCGCGGACCGGAATCGCTGCGCGGTTCGCTCCGGATCCCTCCAATAGCCCCTGGCGACCAGCGGGCCGGCATGAACCAGTTCGCCCGGCTCGTCGGGCGCCGTCTCGCTTCCGTCCTCACGCACCACCATCACCTCGGCGAAGGGAATGGCGGTCCCGATCGAATCCGGATGCATGTCGACCAGGGCCGGGTCGAGATAGGTAGACCGGAAGGCCTCGGTGAGACCGTACATGAGGAAGATCTCGGCAACGGGAAACAGCTCACGCATGCGCCGGACGATCGACGGGGACAGTCGGCCTCCCGAATTGGTCAGCCGGCGCAAATTCAGCCGCGTCGTCCCGGGCCACTCCGCCTCCACGAGTTGAACCCACAAGGGAGGAACACCCGCCAGGATACTGATTTTGTAGCGGTCGACGGCGCGAATCACATCGCGCGCCGACAGATAGTCGAGCGGGACCGCGCAGGCGCCGGCGGCCCAGCTCGAGAGCAGCTGATTCTGGCCGTAATCGAAGCTGAGCGGAAGCACCGCCAGAGTCCGGTCGTCGGCGGCGATTCCCAGATAGCTCGACACGCTGATCGCGCCGAGCCACATGTTGGCGTGGCTCAGCATCACCCCCTTCGGCCGTCCGGTGGAGCCGCTGGTGTAGAGCAAGGCGGCCAGCGCATCGGGATCAGCGTCAGAGGGAGGCAGGCCCTCGCCCTCCGCCAGCATCGCCGCGGCCTCTTCCTCGGTCGCCACCGCACACCCGGGCGGGACGTCGCCCAGCTCCAGCGTCGCCGCCCGCGCCGACCCGGTTATCAGCAGCACGGCGCCGCTATCCGCGAGGATATGGGAGACCTGCGCATGTTTCAGCAGCGGATTGATCGGCACGTGGACGAGGCCAGCCCGGGCACAGGCCAGCGGCAGCAGGCACGTCATGCGCGTCTTGGGCAGCCAGCTCGCGACCCGCGCGCCCGCATCGGGCACCCGCGCCCTCAACCGCGCGGCGAGGGCGCCGACGTGGGCTTCGAGGCCGGAATAATTTAGGGTTCCTTCACGATCGATCAACGCAACCGCATTAGGGGAGCCCCTGAGTGTGAGATGATCGAGAGGATAAGACGTGGGATCCACCGGGACTCCTGACTGCACGGCTACGGTCCGGTGGGGATAGCGCGATGACCGTCACGGTGGAACAGTGCGATAGCCTCGACGCCGTCGAACGTGCCGCGGCGGGATTCCTGGATCGGGCGCAGCGTCCTTCCCTGTTCGACCGCCTGTCCTGGTATCGCCTCATCGAGACGCACGCTCCGCCTCCAGGCAAGCTCCGGGTCCTCCATGCACATGGAGACGGAGCCAATGCCTGGCTCTTCCTCGCCGTCGACGGCCGGATCGCTCGCGCTTTTGCCAATTGGTACAGCCTGCGCTTCGCCGCGATCGGCGGCCCGCCAGCCGCGCTGCAGGCACTGGCCGAGCGGCTGCGGAAGGCGGGGATCGCGCGGGTCGATCTCGCACCGCTGAACCTGACGGATTCGTTGCCGGACGCCTTTCGCAGGGCCGGCTGGTTCGTTCGATGCGATGCCGCCACCGTCTCCTGGCGTATCGACACGCGCGGGATGAGCTTCGAAGATTACTGGGCGACCCGGCCCTCCCGCTTGCGCAACACGACCAGGCGAAAGGCGAAGGCCGCCGGACTGGCAATCGAAATCCACCGCGAATTCAATGCTGTTGCCTGGAAAGCCTATGAAGCGGTCTATACCGCGAGCTGGAAGGCGGCCGAAGGCTCTTCGGCCTTTCTGCGCGCCATGGCCGAACAGGAGGGTGCGGCCGGGACCTTGCGGCTGGGAATTGCGCGCAAGGACGGTACACCGGTAGCGGCCCAGCTGTGGCTGGTCGAGAATGGTGTCGCGACCATCCACAAGCTGGCCTATGCCGAACAGGCGCGTGATCTGTCGCCCGGCACGATCCTGAGCGCGGAAATGTTCCGCCACACGCTCGACTTCGACAAGGTCGATCGGATCGACTTCGGGACCGGTGACGATGCCTATAAGGCCGACTGGATGGATCGGAGCGAGCCCCTGCTGCGCATGCGCGCCTTCAATCCGTCGACGGTTGCCGGTCTCGTCGGATACGGCCGTTCCTGCGCGTCCAAGCTTGTCCGGCGCGCTCTAAGACACTAGGCGGCCGCAACCGCGTGAAATGAATAGGGGTTTGCTCGTGGCGCTGATTGATGCGGATGAAGTCGACCAGACGGTGAGGTCCGTCCTCGTGGACGTGTTGGGGTTGCCCGGCGAACGGGTCGGCACCTTCGTGGAGTCGACGGCCCTGTTCGGCGCCCTGCCGGAATTCGATTCGATGGCGGTCGCCGGCCTGCTCACGGAGCTCGAGGAGCGGCTCGGAATCATCATCGAGGACGATGAGGTGGATGCGGACATGCTCGAATCCTTCGGGTCGCTGCTCACCTTCGCGAAGGCCAAGGCACTGACGTGACCGGGCCGGGCGGTCTCGCCTACGACCGCTACCCCGTTGCGGGGTCGGAGGAATGGGTGATGCGGATCGGCTCCGCGGACGCCCCCGCGATCATCGTCCTGCCACCCTTGCTGGAGGAAATGAACCGCACGCGGGCCCTGCTCGCCACCATGATGCGGGCCCTGGCCGGCTTCGGCTACGGCTGCTGGCTCCCCGATCTTCCCGGAACCGGCGAAAGCGGCCGAAGACTGGACGCGTGCGACTGGGAAGACTGGACGGCCGCATTGGCCAGCCTCGCCGATCAGGTACGAAGCGCAAGCGGCCGCCCCCCTGTGGTGGCAAGCCTCAGGGGCGGATGCCTGCTCGACGATCGGGCCGAAGCGCGCTGCCACTGGCGGTTCGCGCCGGCGGAGGGCGCCTCCCTCGCCCGCGACCTGCTGCGATCCAGCCTGATCGCGCCGGCCCAGCAGGAAGGCGAAATCGTCGAACTCGCCGGATATCCGCTGCGCCGCTCCCTGCTGGAAAGGCTGAAAGCGACCAGCGTCCCGCCCGTCTCGCCGCTCAGGACCGTCCGGCTGGCCACGGACCGTGGCGATGCGGACCTGAAGATCGAGGGCCCGGCCCTGTGGCGGCGCTCCGAACCTGCCAACGCGCCCAACCTCGCGGCAACGCTCGCCGAGGACATTCGCGCATGGATCGTTCGATGCGACGCCTCCTGATCATCGAATGTGACGGCGACCGGCTCGGGGCGAGCCTGGACGAGGCCGACGGCTCCACCGGCATCCTGATCGTGACCGGCGGCACCCAGACCAGGATCGGCTCCCATCGCCTGTTCGAACGACTGGCAGCCGCCTTCGCCGAGGCCGGGCATCCCTGCCTGCGGTTCGACCGGCGCGGCGTCGGTGACAGCGAAGGTGAGGATCCCGATTTCCGCGGCAATGCGCACGACATTGCCGCGGCGGCCGCCGCATTTCGGGCCCAGGTCCCCGGCATCCGGCGGCTGCTGGGGCTCGGCCTCTGCGACGGCGCCACGAGCCTCGCCCTGTTCGGAGCGCAGGCCGGCATCGACGGCCTGATCCTGATCAACCCCTGGCTGGTCGAGGCGGAGTCCGATGCGCCGGCCCCGGCGGCGATCAAGCACCACTATCGGCGCCAGCTCACCAGCCTCGAAGGCTGGAAGAAGATCCTTTCAGGATCAATATCCTATCGCAAGCTCCTCAGTGGAATCCTCCGGATCATGCGGCCCCAGCCGGCCGCCCCCGATCTCGCCCTTCAGGTCGCGCAAGCGCTGGCGGCCATGCGCCGGCCGATCGAACTCATCCTCGCGAAGGACGACGCAACCGGGGTAGCGGCGCTTGCGGCGTGGCGCTCGAAGGGCTTCGCCACCGCCCTCCGGGATGTTCCGGTTCACACGACCATCCTTGATACCGACGCGCACACCTTCTCGCGCCCCGGAGACGCGGCAGTCCTCGCGCGAGCCTGTCTCGACTCGATCGCGCGCTCAGGCGGCTTCCACTGAGGTCTCGAAGTCGGCTTCGGCGAGGAAGCGTTCGGCATCGAGCGCGGCCATGCATCCGGTGCCGGCGGCGGTGACGGCCTGGCGATAGACCTTGTCCATGACGTCACCGCAGGCGAATACGCCCGGAATGCTGGTGCGGGTCGAACCGGGTTCGACCTCGATATAGCCGTCGCTGTCGAGTTCGAGCTTGTCCCTGAACAATTCGGTGGCAGGCGAATGGCCGATAGCGACGAAGCCGCCTTCGACATCGAGCCGCTCGATCGCGCCGGTCCGCGTATCCCGCAGGTTGAGGGCGACCAGCCCCTCGGGTTCGCCGTCGCCGACGAACTCGGCCACTTCCCTGTTCCACAGGACCTTGATCTTCGGGTTCGCGAACAGCCGCTCCTGCAGGATCTTTTCCGCGCGCAGCGTGTCGCGCCGATGGATCAGGGTGACGTCATGGCTGTGGTTGGTCAGGTACAATGCTTCCTCGACGGCGGTATTGCCGCCGCCGATCACCGCCACCTTCTTGCCGCGGTAGAAAAAGCCGTCGCAGGTGGCGCAGGCGGACACGCCCTTCCCCTTCAGCTTCTCCTCGCTCGGAAGACCCAGCCACTTGGCCTGTGCGCCGGTCGCGATCACCAGTGCATCACCCGAATAGACGGTGCCACCGTCGCCGATCAGCCGGAACGGGCGTCGGGAGAAATCGACCTCGACGATATGGTCCCACATCATCTGGGTTCCGACATGCTCGGCCTGGGCCTGCATCTCCTCCATCAGCCACGGCCCCTGGATGACATCCCGGAACCCCGGATAATTCTCCACGTCCGTCGTGGTCGTGAGTTGCCCGCCCGGCTGGATGCCCTGGACGACGATCGGCGCCATCCCCGCGCGCGCCGCATAGATGGCGGCGGACAGGCCGGCCGGACCGGAGCCGAGGATGATCACACGCGAGGAATGGGTTGCCACCATGGACGGTACTTTCGTTTCGGATAATGCCTTGCCCGCGAGATAGGAGGTCACCCCGTCCCAAGGCAAGGACCTGGCGGCCTATCGGCAAGGAAGAAGCTCCGCGCGGGGAAGCTGCCGCTCCCCGACTTTCTATCTGCCGGAATTGGTCCTAGGTGTTTGCGCAAGGAGAGGTGCGGATGACCAGGGGGTACGGGTGCACGGGCGATCGGGGCCGTGACAGAGGCCTGCCCTGATGGCCCGGAAAAGGCGCTATTCCGACTATCGCCCGCTACGCCGGTCGCGACGGCTTTCCGGCTGGATAGCAATCGGCTGGCGCGTCCTGTTCGTCCTGAGTCTGGTCGTCGCGGCCGTCGCCGTGCACTGGGTCGAGCGCGAGGGGCTGAAGGACGTGGCCGACGGTACGGTCAGCCTCATCGACGTCCTCTATTTCACGATGATCAGCATCACGACGACGGGCTATGGCGACATCGTCCCGGTGAGCGACCGTGCCCGGCTGTTCGACGCGCTGATCGTCACTCCGATCCGGGTCTTCGTTGTTCTGATCTTCCTCGGTACGGCCTACACGTTCGTATTGAGGCGCACATGGGATAGGTGGCGCATGGCACTGATACAGCGGAACCTGCGGGACCATATCGTCGTCGCCGGCTATGGCACGACCGGCGCACAGGCAGTCGACGAACTGATTGCGCGCGGCATCGATCCCGACTGCATCGTCGTGATCGATGCGCGGGGCGCCACGCTTCAGGCGGCGGAATCGCTCGGCTGTGCCATCCTCGAAGGCGACGCGACCCGCGACTCCGTGCTCCAGAGCGTGAAGATCGAACGGGCTCGGGCGATGCTGATCTCGGCCGGACGCGACGACACGTCGATCCTGGTCACGCTCACCGCCCGGCACCTCGCCCCGGACATCCCGATCAGCGTCTCCGTGCGCAATGTCGACAACGAGCTTCTGGCTCGCCAGGCCGGGGCGACCACGGTCATCAATCCGGTCAGTTTCGCCGGCCTGCTCCTCGCCGGTTCGGCGGAAGGCCCGCATATCGCCGACTATATCGCCGATCTGGCGTCCACCGCAGGGCGGGTCCAGCTGTCGGAGCGTCCCGTCCGGGAGGAGGAATGCGGCCAGTCCCTGACCGAAGTCACCAGTGGACTCGGCGTTCGGATCTACCGCGACGAGGTCCCGCACGGCTTCTGGGAACCGGAAGCCCAGACACTCATCCCGGGCGACGTCATCGTCGAGATCCTGCCTTCGGACCGCGTCAAAGCCGATTGATCGTCACCAGCCGATCTTCATTCCGGCGGGATTTTGCCAAGTTCCGGCGGAGGGTGCGGAACTTCGATCGCCGGCTCGAGTCGGTGATGCGAGGCAGAACCCACGTCCGTGGAGAAGGGCAAAGCATGCACGCAGACCAGATGATTTCCGCGCATCCAGCCGTTCGTGACACCGCCGACGAAGCCCTGCTGCGATGCATAGAGCTATGCTACGATTGCGCTCAGGTCTGCACATCCTGCGCCGACGCCTGCCTCGGCGAAGAGATGGTCGCGCGGCTCCGCCAGTGCATTCGCGTCAATCTGGATTGCGCGGACCTGTGCCTCGCCGCGGGCGCGGTCGCGACCCGGCGCACGGGAAGCAACGGGACGATCCTCATCGAAACGCTCAACGCCTGTCTCATCGCCTGCCGTGTGTGCGGCGACGAATGCGAGCGGCATGCGTCGCAGCACGAGCATTGCCGCATCTGTGCCGAGACCTGCCGCCGCTGCGAAGCCGCCTGCACCGAAGCCATCCGGTCGGTCCGAAGCCTGCACTGATCTCGACCGTCAGACCCGCCGCAGTCCTGCGCGGCGATTCGCTTGTACTTGCCATCCTTCTTCGGACAGAAGGACGGCACGATGAAAATCCTCCTAGCCCCAGCGCTGCTCGCGCTTGCCTCCCTGTCGGCTACTGCCGCAGCGGCTCCATCGGCCCCGCCCCGACTGATCGTGGCCATATCCGTCGACCAGTTTTCGGCCGATCTGTTCGCCCAGTACCGGTTGCACTTCCGCGGCGGTCTCGCCCGGCTCAGCCAGGGGGCGGTTTTCCCGTCGGGCTATCAGTCGCACGCCTCGACCGAGACCTGCCCGGGCCATTCGACCATATTGACCGGCTCGCATCCGGCACGAACGGGCATTGTCGCCAACATCTGGACCGATCTTTCCGCGGCGCGAGACGACAAGTCGATCTACTGCTCCGAGGACGAGCGGGTTCCGGGCACCAGTTCGCGCAACTACACGGTCTCATCCTATCATCTGAAGGTGCCCGCGCTGGGCGATCATATGAAGCGCGCCAATCCGGCCAGCCGCGTCGCCGCTGTCGCCGGCAAGGATCGCGCCGCCGTGATGATGGGCGGCCACGGCCCGGACCAACGGTGGTGGTGGAACGGCAGGGAATTCACGGGAACCCACCCGGCTACGCCGGCGGTCGCGACCGTCAATGCCAATATCCGCGCCAGCCTCGCCCGGCCCGCGCCGGCGCTCATGCCGCCGCCGCTGTGCGAGGCCCGTGCGCAGGCGATCCCCGTCGAGGGCGGCGGCAAGCCGGTGGGGGCCGGGCTGCTCGCCCGCGATGCAGATGACGCGCGCGGCTTTCGCGCCTCGCCCGAGTTCGACGGGGCCGTTCTCGCCATGGCGGGGGCAATGCGGGAGGAAATGCGGCTTGGCGAAGGCCAGGCAACCGATCTGCTGGCGATCGGTCTTTCCGGCACCGACTATGTCGGCCACACCTACGGCACACAAGGGTCGGAAATGTGCCTCCAGCTGCTCGCGCTCGACCGGGAGCTCGACGATTTCTTCGCCTATCTCGATGAAACCGGTATCGATTATCTGGTGGTGCTGACGTCCGATCACGGGGGCGACGACATCCCCGAACGACATCGCGCCCAGGGCGTGGCCGAAGCGGCACGCGTGGATCCCGCGCTGATCCCTTCCAACATGGGCAAGACGCTTGCCGCGCGGCTTGGCCTTTCCGCTCCGCTCCTGTTCGGTGAAGGCGCGTTCGGCGACATCTACGTCGACCGCGACCTTTCCCCCGAGCAGCGTCTGCGCGTCCTCGACGAGGCGGTCCGCGCCTATCGCAGCCATCCGCAGGTGGAGGAGGTCTTCACCGCCGATCAACTGCGCGCTGCTCCCCTTCCCTCCGGTCCTCCCGATCGCTGGAGCCTGATCGATCGCGCGCGCGCCTCCTTCGATCCCGAACGGTCCGGAGATTTCTACGTGATACTGAAGCCGCGCGTCACGCCCTTGTCCGACACCAGCTTCGGTTATGTGGCGACGCACGGAACCCCCTGGGACTATGATCGCCGGGTTCCGATCCTCTTCTGGCGCAAGGGAATGGCGCCCTTCGAGCAGTCCGCTGCCGTCGGAACGGTGGACATCCTGCCGACCCTGACATCGACGATGGGATTCGCGACCCCGGCGGATACGATCGACGGGCAGTGCCTCGACCTCATCGCAGGTCCGGAGACGAATTGCCCCTGACGGGGCCTCATTCGGCGGCGATGAAGGATGCGAGGCCGGCACTTGCGCAGATTCCCGCCCATATCGCCCAGCGGAACCACGCCGGGGGGTTCTTACGCGTGCGTTTCATGACGATCCTCCTCCGGCCCGCGCCGACCCTCCATTGTCGGCGATCAGCGCCAGTTCGCGTGTGAGCTCGATCATCCGTTTGGCGATCTCCTCCTCGCCCAGGATTACCCGGGTCACCCCGTGCCGCAGCAGATAGTCCATCTCCTCCTCGGAATGGGCGCGGGCAATCGCCGGCAGATTGGGCCTCAGGCTGCGAGCGCGCTCGACCACCACCGCGGGCTCGAAACCTTCCGGAACCGCGATCAACAGCCTCGACGCCTGCTCGATCCCGGCCTCCCGAAGCACATTGTCCTGGGTGGCGTTGCCGAGGACGGCCCGCAGGCCCGCGGCCCGGGCTTCCGCGACGAGATCGGCCTCTTCCTCGATGATCACGAGCGGACGGCGCGTACCGCGAAACCCGTCGGCCACCAGCTTCCCGAGGCGCCCGTAGCCGACCAGCACGGTCAGCCCATGGCTCTCCTCGATCCGCGCCCTGGCGACGGCCGCAGGCTCGGGTTCCGCGACCTCCCTGGACGGGTGCTCGCCGCGCGCGCTGAGGGTGAAGGCGACGGGATTGAGAAGGATGGACAGCATCGCGCCGGCCAGGATCAGGTCGCGTCCCTCCGGCGGAAGGAGGCCCAACCCGACTCCGAGACCGGCCAGGATGAAGGAAAACTCGCCGATCTGGGCGAGACTTGCCGAGATGGTGAGGGCCGTGGTGGTCCCGTGACCGAAGGCACGCACAATGGCGAAGGCGGCCACCGACTTGCCGACGACGATGATCGTCAGGGTCGCAAGGAGGGGCAGCGGCTGCTCGATCACCGCCCGTGGATCGAAGAGCATGCCGACCGACACGAAGAAGAGGACTGCAAAGGCATCCCTGAGCGGCAGCGTTTCCTCGGTCGCGCGGCGGCTGAGCTGGGTTTCGCCGAGGATCATTCCGGCGAAGAAGGCCCCAAGCGCGAAGGATACGTCAAAGACATAGGCCGCCCCGAAGGCCACTCCCAAGGCGATGGACAGGACGGCGAGGCGGAACAGCTCGCGGGAGCCGGTGTGGACGACCCAGTGCAGCAGCGCCGGAATGACGCGTCGCCCGACGATCAGCATCAATGCCAGAAAACCAGCTACCTTGAACAAGGTGCCGGCAAGAGCTCGCACAAGATCGAAGCCTCCCGTTCCGTCCGCGCTGGCCATGCCCGCGGCGATGGCGGGCAGGAGGACCAGCGCGAGCACCATCGCGAGATCCTCGACGATCAGCCATCCCACGGCGATGCGGCCACGCTCGGTGTCGACCAGATTTCGCGCCTGCAGGGCCCGCAGCAGGACGACCGTGCTGGCGACCGACAGCGCCAGCCCGAAGACGAAGCCCTCCAGCGTCCTCCACCCGAGGAACCAGCCGAGCCCCATGCCCATCAGCGTGGCGACGCCGATCTGCACGACTGCCCCGGGAATTGCGATTTTCCTGACCGACAGCAGGTCGCGCAGCGAGAAATGGAGGCCGACACCGAACATCAGCAGAATGACGCCGATTTCGGCCAGTTCGGATGCAAGGCCGGCATCGGCCGTCACCCCCGGCGTGAACGGCCCCACGACGATCCCTGCCAGCAGGTAGCCGACGATCGGAGGCAGGCGGAACCGCTGTGCGGCCGCTCCGAGGAGGAAGGCGACCACGAGGCCGGCAACGATGGTACCTATCAGTGGAGCATGATGGGGCATGGACTCTCCGCCTGGTCGGCTGACGGGATCGGGCGTCACATGGCGTCCGGACGGCTTCGGATATGGTCTGGGGGCTGAGCCGTGGACCCGGCCGCCGATCGGACGATGGCGATCCGGCATCCGGCTCCCTTTGGCGCCAGAGCCGGTGCCGCATCAGCGGCCGGGGGGTGCGCGTGCCCCGAGCGAAGTCCGGCCCGGCCGCAGCCGGTCCGAATCCGGCGCCGGACGGCGGAGGGAATCCGCGGGCCTGGCCAGAGTGGCCAGTCTCGAGACCGCCGGCTCCATCGCGACGATGGCTGGCGGCACGGCGATGCCGTGATCGTCCCTGGCGGAAGCCGGCACGATCTTGCGTTCATGAAGCTGGCGGCGCTTGGGCGCGATCGACACGTCGACCGTGCTGACGCTGAACGCCGAGCCGTTCGTTCGCTGGATGGGGGAACCGACGGGAATCAGGGCATGGGCAAGGATTGCGACCATCACCAGCCAGAAGGCCGTGAATCCTGACTGGGATGGACAGCTGCGGACGACGAGCGCCTCGATCCGTCCTGCCGGCGGTAAACCCATATCGCTCAGTATAGACGGGTCGAACTGACTTGCAGAGGCCAAACCGCCTCAGAAGGGAAAATAGATCGGAATCGCGATCGCAGCCGCTGCCCAGGTAATGAAGTTGAGCGGGATGCCGACCCGTACGAAGTCGAGGTAATTATATCCACCCATCTGATAGACGAGCACGTTGGTCTGGTATCCGAACGGCGTGGCGAAGGCCGCACTGGCGGCTATCATGATAGCCACCAGGAACGGGCGCGGGCTGACCCCGAGGGTTTCGGCGAGCGAAACGGCGACGGGCGTGAACAGAACGGCGACGGTGGCATTGGACAGCAGCTCCGTCGCGAACAAAGTGACTCCGTAGATGAGGATCAGCGCGAGCAGCGGGCTCATATTGTCCATCGAGCCGGTCAGCATTGACGTCATGGCGGCAGCGAGCCCGGTCACGTCCAGGGCGATGCCGAGCACGACCATGCCGGCGATCAGCATGAGGACGTCGGGCCGCAGGCCGCGATAGGCCTCTTCCGCGGTGATCACGCGGGCCAGGATCAGCAGGACCGCGCCGGCGAAGGCGCAGGCGGCGATCGGGGCGACATTGAGCGCCGCCAGCGCGACCACGCCGACGAAAACGACGGACGAGATCAGCGCCGGCACCGGACGCAGCGGCACCTGCTTGGCGAAGGATTCGGCCGAGCCCATCAAGCCGCCGGCAAGGCCGGGTTCCGCCAGCCGGGTCGCTTCCTCGTCGGGAGGCACCGCCTTTGCTCCACCGGTCGTCCGCACCAGCCGTCCGCTGAACAGCAGGAGATAGAGTCCCCCGCTGAACGCGACGGCCAACCCGACCGGCGTTATCTCGAAGATGCCGAAACGGGGCTGGCCGGCGACGGTCGCCATGTCGTTGACGAGGAGATTGGTCGACGTGCCGATGAGGGTGCAGCAGCCCCCCAGCACCACCGCATAGGAAAGCGGGATCAGGAAGATCTTCGGCGACAGGTCGAGCGATTTCGCCACGTCGCGGACCACGGGTGCCGTCAGCACCACGATCGGCGTGTTGTTGAGGAACGCCGAAGCGGCCCCCGCGAGCGCGATGAGAACCCACAGCCCGCTCTTGCCGATGCGGGTACAGAGCTTGACGACCCGCCGGATCGCTTCGTCGAGCAGGCCCGACCGTTCCATCGCGTAGGCGATGACGAACAGGGCTGCCAGCGCAATGATCGCAGGGCTGGCGAAGGCCCCCTGCACTTCCACCGGACGCACGACGCCGGTCATCAGAAGCACCGCCGCGCCGGTAAGCGCGACGACGTCGGCACGCATCTTGTCCCAGATCAGGGCCGCGATCACCCCGACGAGGACCACGAGCGTGATGATCTGGCTCGACGTCATATTGCTCTGGCCCTGAGGCGCGCTGAAGGCATGTATCGCCCTATGGGCGGCTTTTTCCCCGTCGCCAAGTGTGCAGGTTGGGCTCGCACCCCCGTTCCGCTGTGCTATCGTGCCGAGTCATGGGAGTTCGAAAGGCTTGTGCGTCGCTGTCACGACGCTTCCCGCTTCTTGCGGCCTGCGCTGTGCTCGTTGCCTGCGACGGGCGTCCGGCGAACGAGCAGGAGACCGAGAACGGGGTCGTGAAGGTGGACCTGCCGGCACCCAAGTTCGCGCCGGCTCCGATCGATCGCTCGGCGCTTCTGCTGGCCGTGATCAGGGCGGCGAGCGCCAGTGCAGCCGGGCAGGATGACAGCGCGGCCCAGCGCGAGCTGGACGGCAAGGCGTTCGAACTGCGCATCCGTTTCGGCTGCGGCGGACCGACCGATAGCGCGTCGGACGAGGCTTTTGGTTGGTCCTACGACGAAGGCAGCAGGCGGCTGCAGCTCCGCGCATCGCCGGACATCGCGCGCGACGATCCGTTCGTCCAGCAAGCGAGCGCCAACCAGTCCGAATCCGTGGAAGGCTTCTGGATCCCGCGGCCCTGGCTCCTCGACCCGACCTGCCCGGCAACGCCCGCGCCTCCCCCATCGCCGGACGGCAGCGACACCGACGCCGCGGCCTCCGATCCCCCACCTGCAGAAACGGCGGCGGAGGACGAGGAGGAGGATCGAATTCCCTCTCCGTCCTGGCCCCGGGTCGGGATCGCCCAATTCTTCACGGCTGCGGACTCCCGCGCCCTGCAACGGTCGGATCGGCCCTATCGGATATCGAGGACGATCGAACTGGCCGAAGCCGACAGGGCGCAGGGCTTCACCTTCATATTGTCGGGACGGCTGGTCGCGCGTCCCGGCGGACGGGTGATCACATGCGTCGCCGCAGATCCGCAATCGCCGCCGGATTGCCTGATTTCCGCGCGATTCGATCGGGTGTGGATCGAACAGCCCGCAACCGGCACGCTGATCGCCGAATGGGGCACGGGCTGACCTTTTCGAACGAATGGGCCGACGCCTCAGACCAAAAACCAGAGGGCTGCGACCAGCGCCGCCGTGGCGAGCATGGAGGTGAAGGCGATCGCCCGCATGCGGCTTGCCCGGAACGGGCTGACCTCATGGGCGGCCAGCCGCCGTTGCTCCCGGCAGCTGGTGCGTTCGGCCGCGAAGAAGATGAAGATCCCGAGCAGCGCGAAGGCGGTCGCGATCGCCTTTGCCACCCAGAGCGGCCAGCGTCCTGAACAGGGCGTTGAGGCCGATCCCCACGCCGACGGCAGCGAAGCCCGTTCGAATCCAGCTTGCAAACGTGCGCTCGCTCGCGAGCAGGGTTCTGTCTTCGGCGAGATCGGTGCGGCTTGCAGGCGGATCCTGACTGGCCCCGCCGGACGGGGCGGGCTCTATCGCGTCCATGTCCTTCATCGGTGCCGGGTGAACGCCTGAAGCGCCCTCCGGGGCCCATGGCCGGGCGGAACCCGGCCCTTCCCGTCCCGTTATTCAGCTCTCCAGCCCGCGCGCCGTCCGGCGCCCAGCAGCGAGTATCATGTCGGACCTGCCCGAACCCATCGACTCCGCGGTCTTCGACCCTCCTGAAGATGCGGTCGAATTCTACACGGATAGCCTGCGGCTGCTGAACGAATGGGGTGTCCCGTACCTCTTGTCCGGCACCTATGCCCTCACCTGCTATACGGGCGTCGTCCGTCCCACCAAGGACATCGACATCTTCTGCAAGGCGGGCGATGCGCCGCGGCTTCTGGCCCTGTTCAAGGAGGCCGGCTACCGCATCACGATCGAGGACGATCGCTGGATCGGCAAGGTCTGGCGGGGCGAGAACTTCTTCGACGTCATCTACAATATCTCGACCGCCTCGATCCCCATCACCGATGACTGGTTCACCGACGTCTACGAGGCGGAAGTCTACGGCAGTCAGGTACGGATCACGCCGCCGACCGAGTTCATCCTCTCCAAGCTCTTCATCCAGGATCGCTATCGCTATGACGGGGCCGATGTCGCCCACGTCATCCTCCGCAAGCATGAGGAGATCGACTGGAAGCGGCTGCTGTCCGCTATGGAGCTTTACTGGGAAATCCTGCTGATCCAACTCCTCAACTTCCGCTTCATCTATCCGACCGAGCGCAATTGCGTCCCCCGATGGCTGCTGGAGGAACTGATCGAGCGGATCCGGGCCCAGGCCGAGCTTCCCCCGGCAAAGGTCAAGGTGTGCCGCGGGAGGCTGTTCAGTCCGCGCGACTATCTGATCGACATCAGCGAGTGGGGCTTCGCGGATGTCGTCGGCAAGGGACTGGAGGAGAAGCATGAGCGCCCCGTCTGATTCCGTCCGGCTCGCCGCTATCGGCGATCTCCACGTCACCGAAGATTCCGGCAGGCGCTATCACGACCTGTTCGCCGAAATCTCCGAGAAGGCGGACATTCTCGCGCTGTGCGGCGATCTCACCAATTTCGGCAAGATTTCCGAGGCGGAATCGCTGGCCGAGGATCTGCGCGCCTGCACGATCCCCATGGTGGGGGTGCTCGGCAACCACGATTACGAGTGCGGGCAGGAGGAGGAAGTCGTCCGGATCCTGCGCCAGGCCGGGGTGACGATACTCGACGACCAGGCGGTGGTCATCAACGATGTCGGCTTCGCCGGCGTGAAGGGGTTCGTCGGAGGCTTCGGCCGCGGCGAGCTCGGCGCCTTCGGCGAAAAGGCGATCAAGGCCTTCGTCGAAGAAGCGCAGGAGGAAGCCCGCAAGCTGGAAAACGGCCTTAGATCGCTGCGCACCGATCGGGCCGTGGCCGTTCTCCATTATGCTCCGGTCGCGGACACGGTGTTGGGCGAGCCGGAGGAGATCTACCCCTTTCTGGGCTCGTCGCGGCTGGCCGATGCCGTGGACCGCTTCGAGAATGTGAAGGCGGTCGTGCACGGCCACGCCCACCGCGGCCGATACGAAGGTCGCACCCGCCGCGGCATTCCGGTGTTCAACTGCGCCCAGTTCGTGGTCGAAAGCCAGTTCGCCCGGCCATACGCCCTCCTTGACATCTGACGATCTGTCATCGGCCGCTTTCGAGTGGGATGGCCGGCAACTCCGCCGCCGGAAGCGCGACGCCCAGGACGCTGCCCAATGTCGGCGCGATCGACCGCATGTCGATCTGGCCGAGCGGCTTGCCGGCCGGCACGCCGGACCCCATCAGCATGAACGTCGCGCTGAGATTCGGCGTGGCCGGGAAATAGCCGTGCATCCCCTTCACCCGCGACGGTCGGGTCAGCGGTCCCGGATCGGCGATCGATCCGCTGGACGTCGCCTCGGGACGCAGGTTGACGTAGAAGGCCGCGTCGGGATTGCGTCCGCGCGCGCAAGAACGATGGCCACCGACCCTCCCGAGATCCAGGGCCGTAGCTGAGGTCGCCGAGCGGGATGCCGTCGAAGGTGAAGCCGAGCTGGTTCTGGTTGAAGCTTCGGATCGAAACCCGTTGGGACCATTCATAATTTCCGAACGGATCGGCATTCTGGACATTGACGCTCGGGAGCTTCTCGATCGAAGCGGCGCTCAGGCCAGGGTGAACAGGGTCAGTTGCGATGGATCGACACCATAGGCCTGAACGACGGGATCCTTGTAACGCGGCTCGCGGACCACGCAGCGGTAGCCGTGGCGCTCCAGCAACGGCTCCATGTCATGATCCTCGTTGGTCAGGCAGTGTCCGCTGTCGGGCGAGACGCGGTTCGGCACGACCATGAGATAGGGTACGCGATGCCTGGCGAGCCTCGAGACCCACCATTCGATGGCGGCCGGCCGGCATTCCGAGAAGCTGTGCACATTGGTCGCCACATGGATCGGCGTATCCGCGAGGAAAGTGTCGACTTCGTCCAGCGGAATCACCCGGGTGCGCGCAGCCTTGCGATAGGCGAGATAATATTCGCACAGGAAGGTCGAAGGCGCGAAGGCGTCGGTGGCGTAGATAGCGAGGCCGGGAAGTGCCTGGCTTAGGCGGTGAGGGAGGCGCCCGTACCCTGCGCCGATGTCGAGCAGGGCGCAGCCCGGCCTGTCGATCCGGGCGTGACGCCGCAGGAAATCGATCTCGCCGGCCGAATCGAGCAAATCGCGGGAGACGGTGATCCCGTCGAACCGGTGGACGTGGGCGCCGAAGGCACCATCCTCGTCCAGGCGATCGACTATGTCGGGATGGCGGACGCGCACATGATAATAAGTGAGGGCATAAGCCAGTTCGCTCATGCCGAGGCCGCGGGACTGCCAGACATAGGGATTGTCTCCCCGAAAATAGAGCAGGTCTTCCCGCGCCAGCTTGCCCTCGTTCCAGACCAGGGGAGCGGTGACCGCAGGATCCACGTTCCGATAGCGGGAGATCAGCTCGGCGAGCCGTGGATTGTCAGGCCGGAGATAATGCTCCGCGCCGGAAGGAAGGGTCGCCGGATCGGCGACATGGCGGGCCGGCGGCTGCGCCTGCCAGGGATAGAGCGAGTCCTTTCGGGCAAACAGGAAGCCCAGACGGTCGGCCATGGCCCAGTTCAGGCGCTTGATCAGTCCCGCGACCATTCCCCCTCCACTGCGCCGCCGGCGACGGCAATCCCTGCACGATGCGCCAGGCAGGCACCGGCCGTAGACGCGACTTCCGCTCCTGAACAAGCCTTGGTTCGATCCGTTCCTGTGTCCAGCAACCGCAAAGGCCCTGCATTGGCAGACATGCGCCGGCCCGCTACAAATTTCCCACGAACCGTTCGGATGCGGATCCGCGCCTCCGCGTGACGGGGTAGAAAGCCCTTCGCGGTGAACGGTTTGTAACGAAGCAGGTGCGGCATGGCCGCGCATCGAAGGAGCGGGAATGTGAAAACCTGGAGGATGCTTGCGGCATGCGCCGCCACGATGCTGGTTGCCGGCGCGGCCTGGGCCCATCATTCCTTCGCCGCCTTCTTCGATCCCGACAGGATGGTCACGGTGACCGGCAAGGTGACCCGGTTCGCCTTCACCAATCCGCACGGCATGATCGTGCTGGTCGGACGCGCGGGCAAGGAGCCGGAGCAGGAATGGCGGGCGGAAACCAACGCACCGGTCGTGCTCCTCCGGCGCGGCTGGACGCGGGACATCATCAAGCCGGGCGAGACGGTGACGATCGAAGGATGGCCCGCGCGGGACGGCAAGCCCTATCTCCGGCTGCGACGGGCGCTGCGGGCCGACGGATCGCCGATCGGCGTGCCCTTCGGCCAGGGTGACAGCTAGGGGGTGATGGTTCGCATGCGTGAAGTCCTGATGACGGCCGCGGCAGCCGTGTTCCTGTCTGCGGCCCCTGCCGCTGCCTGGGCGCCAGCCCCTGCTGCGGCGGCCACCCCGGCACCGTCGGTCGACCTGTCGGGCTTCTGGGCGCCCGCCATGGGGTCCAGCCCGGATCCCGCGCTCGTCGCCAGGCTGCCGCCGAACACCGCCATACTGTCCGATTCCGGATTCATCGAATTCCCGCAGGGCGAATATGGCGGGCTGAAGCCGAAACCGGGGGCGCTCGCCGCCGCACGGGCCTGGAAGCCCGAGGACGAGATGACCGTCAGCCGGACCTGTGCGGCGCCGTCGATCGTCTATGCGATGCAGGGGCCGTTTCCGTTCGAAATCTACCAGACGCCCGAACTCATCGTCTTCAAGTATGAGTATTTCGACATGGTCCGGCTGATCTTCATGGACGGACGTCCGCACCCTCCCGCGGATGCGCCGCACTCCAAGACCGGACATTCGGTCGGCCGGTGGGAAGGCAACGAACTGGTCATCGACACCACCCACCTCTCGCCTGCCACCATCACCAATAACGGGCTCGATCACAGTGCGCAGATCCACCTCGTCGAGCGCTACAAGCTGTCGAGCGACGGCAAGGCGCTGATGGCGACCCAGTGGTTCGAGGATCCGGAGGCGCTCGAGAACAATGGAGCCCGCTACATGCAGTGGACCGCAAAGCCGGGCCAGTATGTCTATCCCTATGATTGCGATCCATCTTTTGCCGTGAACTACGGCAAAGGCGAATAGACTCCCCGATGAAGGGGGCGCCGGCAAGACGCCTTCGCCCGATCATCGCGATACGCTGACCGTGACGATCACGCCGGTCGTAGCACTGACCTGGCCGTTCCCGAGCAATTGCGGCAGCTGATCGCGGAATCGACTAGATCGATTTCCGGAGCAGCCGGGCGCGCAATTCCTCCATGCCGATCGATCCGATCGCGCCTTCCTTGTCGTCCGCGGTCATTACCCTGGCGAGATGGCCAAGGATCTGGTCGACGATGTCGAAGGTCTGGAGCGCTTCCGGATGCCGGTGGACGATGGCCGGATCGCGCACCAGATCCGCGCTTGCCTGTTCGAGCATGCGCTGCACATAGGTGATTTCCTGCGCCAGGCGCATATCGTGGTCCGGCTGGCGGGTTCTGTCCTGCACGGGGCCGGGGTCGGCCCTCGGGACAGGAGCCTGGTCGCGCGCAGCCGCCTGGATAGCGTCGATTCGAGCCTGGCCGGCACGGGACGGGTCCCGCTTCCCCGCAATCCACTCCGACACGGCAATGCGCCCATGGAACCGCACCCCGCATTGCGGCATGTCGATCCAGACGATCTCTGCGTCGATTTCGACGTCCTGCCGCACGAGGCGGATACCCGTACCGACCGGCGGAAAGGCCGGGCCCTCGAGCCGCGCACCTGTCTCGGACAGGTTGCGGATACGGACCGGCGTGGAGACGCCCTCGGCGTGCACCGTGGCGGCCAGGAACAGCGCCGATCGTCCGGCTTCCCGGCTCTCCTTACCGGTCTCGGCTTCCGGCCGGTCGCTCACCGCCATATTGCACGCACCACTGCCTAAGGACTCTGCAGTCCTAAATGCTTGCGCGGCGGATTGGCTTCATCTGGATCAAAAACCGGCCGGGCGCGCGCTCTACATGCGCACCCGCACCCCGACCCTGAACGCACGCCCGACCGGGTCGAACAGGACCTGGTTGGTACCGAGGTTACCGCTCGGCATCGCCGGCGGATCCCGATCGAGCAGGTTGTTGATCGCCCCGAACAGCTCGAACTCCGTGCCCGACGCGGTCCGGATCACATATTGACCGGCAAGGTCGAGGTAGAAGCGGTCCGGGATCTTGTTGTTGTTGACGCTGTTGGGCAGCGTCACCGCATAGTCGGGATCATCGGGGCCAATGAAGGCGACGTTGAAGATGCCCGACGGGATGTAGCGGCCCTGCAGCGAGATCGAGCTTCCCTCGTGGTTCCAGGTCAGCAATCCGTTCAGCGTATAGTCCGGAACGCCGAGCAGCGCCCCTGCCCGCGACCCGGTCTGGCCGGCACGATCGACCGAACCGGCGCTGTCGGTGGTGATCAGGTCCTTGACGATATTGGCAAGGAAGCGGAACGACAGGTCGCCGTGGCGCCCGAGCGGCTGGGTGTAATCGAGCTCGATGTCGAAGCCGGTGGTCTTGAGCGCATTGGCATTGAGCAGCACGTCCTGGACCGACAGGATCGTGCCACCGGGATCGCGCGTGATCAGCGGACAGAATTCGGTCGCGCCGGCCTCGCAGCGCTGCACCAGCGTCTGGGCGCCGATCACGCCGATCGCGTCCTCCACCTTGATATTGTAATAGTCGACCGAAAGCCGCGCCCGGCTCAGGAAGCCCCAGCTCGGGCTGAACACGACACCGGCGGTCCAGCTGTCGGCCTTTTCCTCCACCAGGTTCGCGTTGGATCCCCGGATGACGGTCGGGTTGGTCTGCAGGCCGGTGCGCGGATCGGTAAGGCCGATCGTCGTCCGGGTCTGCGGCCCGCGCAGCTCCGACAGATTGGGAGCGCGGATGTCGCGCGACCGGGTGACGCGGAACCGCAGCTCGCGCGCCGGCTCCCAGATGGCGCCCGCCTTCCAGGTCACGACCGACCCGCTGGTGCTGTAGTCGGTGTAGCGGATCGCGCCGTTCAGCTCGAGAAGGCGCGCGAACGGCACGTCGCGGGCCAGCGGCAGGGTCGCCTCGGCATAGGCTTCCTTGACGCTCTGGGATCCGCTGACCGCCTGTCCGTTTAGGACCCAGAAGCCGTTGACGGCCGAGATCGGGTCGGTCTCGCCCTCGATCTCGTTCCGGCGCCATTCGGCGCCGGCGGCGACCGAAAGCGGTCCGGCCCATAGTTCGACGAGATCGCCGGAGATGCTGCCGGCGACGACATGCTGGCTGGTGCGGGTCTTCTGGAAGCCTTCGCCCAGCACATAGTCCAGCGCCGCTGCGGAATAGCGGTTTTCGCCGAAGAAATTGAGCGGGGCGCAGGACGGATCGTCGTTGGTCGCATCCCCGTCGACGTTGACGCGGCAGACGATCTCGCCGTTCGGCGCCTGCACCGCATCGGTCGCCCGGCGGACGTTGGCGAGGATCGGGACGTTGGAAATGTCCTGCCTGAAGCGGGTCTGCCCATATTGGTAATAGACGTTCCACCTCCAGTTGCCGCCGAGTTCGCCTTCGAGCCCGGTGACCGCCCGGAACGTGCTGGTCTTCGAATCCCCCCGCGGCCTGCCGAAGTCGAGGGCGGCTCGGCCGAGGATGAACTGGTCGATGCCATTGGTGTCCATGATCGCTGCGACCTGGTCCGGCAGGAAGGCATTGTCGCGCCTGATCGCGCCCATCAGCGAACCGTTGAAGTCGCGGAAGGTCGAGGAGAAGGTGGTCCCCATCACCTTGCCGTAGGAGATGTCGGCAAAGGCGGTGATGCTGTCGGACAGGTCCACCGTGCCGCTGACATAGCCGCTGTAGCGCTCGACCGGCACCTTGAGCAGCACGCTGGTGAGGAACGCATTGGTGCCGTGGCCGTCGCCGCCGATCATGAACAGCGGCCCGGCGAACTCGCCATATTGGAACTGTCCCGGGGTGCCGTCGGGCAGGAACTTGATGCCGCGAAGCGGGTCGTCGAGCAGGTTGGCGTATATCGGAACGCCGTTCGCATCGAGCGAGCGGTTGATCACGCCCCCGGGATAGAGCGTCGACGTATGGGAATCGTTGGTGATGATGCTCGACGGAAGGCCGAAGCTTCCCGGAGGCGTGTTGCCGACGATCTGGCGTTCCTGTGCGCACCAGGAGCGGGCTTCGTAGCAGCCACCCAGGCCCTCGTTATTCTCATATTCGAAGGCGCCGACGATATGCGCCCGGTCGCCGACCCGTCTGCCGACCACGAGGCTCACGAACTGGTTCTCGTCGTCGCCGCGTTCCGAAACGCCGGCCTGTGCCTCGAACTTCAGGCCCTCGAACTTGCGGTCGAGGATGAAATTGACCACGCCGGCCACCGCGTCGGATCCGTAGACGGCCGAGGCGCCGCCGGTGACCACTTCCGCGCGCTGGATCAGCGCCGAGGGAATGAGGTTGACGTCGACCGTGCCTTCGGCCGTGCTCGGCACGAACCGGCGGCCGTCGACGAGCACCAGGGTCCGCGACGCGCCAAGCCCCCGCAGGTCGAGCGTCCTGGCGCCGATATTGCCGCCCAGGGTCTGCTGGTTGGCCGGCGATGCCGTCGCCCGGAAGCTCGGAAGCTGGTTGAGCCCGTCGGCGATGTTCGTGATCGCCAGCGCATCGAGCCGCTCCTCGCCGACCACCGTCACCGGCGTCGGTGTGGTGAAGCCGCTGCGCGCGATTCGGGAACCGGTGATCACGATCGTCTCTTCGCCAGCGGCGGCAGCGTCACCTGCCCCCGTGGTTGGCGCAGCGGGTTCGGCCGCCTCCGCCTGTGTCGTCTCGTCCTGCGCCCATACCGGCCCGGCCGACAGGCCAAGGGCGCCCGCAAGCGCAATCAGGCTCGCGCGCCCCGCCATTCCGATCGTGCTGCTGTAGCCCAACTGGGTGTTCGTCATCGCTCTCTCCCTCCAGACGTGCCTTTCGGCTTATGCTTTTGCGCCCTTTATGGAGCATGCTACATAAATTGGAAGCCCCCCGTCCACCCACGGGCGCAATTCATGCCCGGAACGACAGTGGCCGCACGGCGGCGCAACCGAGCGCCGGGCTTTCAGAAGGGTGCAGACGATGGTGGAAGGATGGTAGCGGAGGAGGGACTTGAACCCCCGACACGCGGATTATGATTCCGCTGCTCTAACCAGCTGAGCTACTCCGCCCCGTGACATGCCTGTATATAGGCGTCGGCGTGCGCGGCGCTATAGGCAGGGACCCTGTGGCGGTCAACCGCATCCCGCATTGGAATTCCGCAACCGGGCCGCCGGAACCGCCTGCCCCGCCTGTCGTTCACAAGGCCGGCAGAGGAATGATGACAGGGTGAACCATGGAGCTCCTGACCCCGCTCGAAAGCTTGTGCAGGATCATTCTGCGGGCGCGCGAAATGGAGGCGCAGGTTCCTGCGAACGATCCCGACGCGGAGCCCGACGACGTCGACGATTTTGACGACGAGGGTGATCAGGGTCTCTCCGCGCTGGAGGACGAGCTCAACACCGGCGTGGAGGAGGAACTGCGCGCCATGCTCGAGGACCTCGCCGACGACCAGCTCGCCGAAACCCTGGCGCTCGCCTGGGTCGGAGTCGGTACCTATGATGCGAGCGAATGGGAGGATGCCTTTGCCGAGGCGTCGGACACCGATGCCGAGTCCGCGATCGACGAGCTCCTGGACATGCCGCTGCTGGCCTCGCACCTCGATGCCGGACTCGCGGCATTCGACTACAGCTGCGAAGGCATTGGCCAGAACGACTGAGCCCGTTGCTCAGCCCCTGAACATATAGCGTTTCAGCGGATCCAGCGCGCCATCGGCATAGATCCAGGTCGCGAGGCCCCTGATCGCCAGCGACCTTGGCTGGAATTCGCCGCGCAGCCGGTCCTGGAGGCGGCGCGCCTCTCGCGGCTCCACCTTATTCTGGATGGTGACATGCGGTTGCCAGGGAGCACGGTCCGGCGGCGTCAGCAGTCCTTCGAATGCGTCGGCCAGTTCGGCCCGAATATCCTCGAGCTCCGCGCTGTCGATCCGGAAAGCCGTCCCGCCATCGAGGTCCATCACGCCGGCGATCCGGGCTCGCGGCGCCGCGCGCGCGACGAGGCGGGCCAGTCGCCGGTCCAGCTCGGGACCGAGCGAGGGGGGCAAATGCGAGAATAGGGTGAGATGGGCCGGCACCCGGTTGCGATCCGGGGGATAATGAGCGCGCCGCAGCTGATCCAGCCAGGCGAAATCGGCATCGCCGGGAAGGGCAGTAACGACGATCGGTCCGGTGCGGTTCAGATTTCCACCTGGCTTCCCAGTTCCACCACCCGGTTGGTGGGCAGCTTGAAGAACTCCATCGCGCTCTCCGCGTTGCGCAGCATCCACGCGAACAGCTTCTCGCGCCACACCGCCATGCCCGGCCGGGACGCGGTGAGCAGGGTCTGCCGGGCGAGGAAGAAGCTGGTGTCCATCATCTTGAACTTGGGCCCGCAGCCTTCGAGTTCGGTCAGCTCGGCCGGCACGTCGACCTCCTGCATGAAGCCGAAGTGGAGAATGAGGCGATAGAAGCCGCTGCCGAGGTCGTGCAGCTCCGCCCGCTGGCCCTTCTCGACATAGGGCACGTCCTCGATCCGCACGGTGAGCAGCAGGATGCGCTCGTGCAGCACCTTGTTGTGCTTGAGATTGTGGAGCAGCGCATGCGGAATGCCGTCGGGCGAAGTGGTCATGAACACCGCCGTACCCGGGACCCGCGTGGCGCTGGTCGCTGCCGACTTGATGAACACCTGCACCGGCATGGCCGCTTCGTTCATGCGGTCGATCATCAGCTTACGGCCGCGATTCCAGGTCGTGAGCATGGTGAAGGCGACCAGTCCGATCAGCAGCGGCACCCAGCCGCCGTCCGGTATCTTGGTGAGATTGGCGGAGAAATAGGCGAGGTCGATGGTGAAATAGAATGCCACGAGCAGGCTCGCCAGCACACGGTTCCAGCGCCAGAGGTGGAACAGGACAACCGCCAGAAGGACCGTGTCGATCAGCATCGCGCCGGTGACGGCGATGCCATAGGCGGCGGCGAGCTCGGAGGAGGACCGGAAGGTCAGGACGAGCAGGATCACCATCACCAGCAGCGTCCAGTTGACGAACGGGATGTAGATCTGGCCGGCGGCCGACGCGCTGGTGTGGGTGATCCGGAGCCGCGGAACGAAGCCGAGCTGGATCGCCTGCTGGGTGACCGAGAAGGCCCCGGAGATCACCGCCTGGCTGGCGATCACCGTCGCCGCCACCGCGAGCAGGATCAGCGGCAGCCGGAACATCTCGGGCGCGAGCAGGAAGAAGGGATTGCGGGCGGCGAACATCGCTTCGGACGGGGGCAGCGACAGCAGCAGCGCCCCCTGTCCCAGATAGTTTATCATCAGGGCCGGCATGACCACGAACATCCAGGAGATGCGGATCGGGTTGCGGCCGAAATGGCCCATGTCGGCATAGAGGGCCTCGGCCCCCGTGACGGCCAGGACCACCGACCCCAGGGCCAAAAAGGCCGTGAACTGGTCGATGGCGAAGAAACGGATCGCGTACCAGGGGTTGAGCGCGGCGAGGACGGCGGGGCTGTGCACGATCTGCATCAGACCGAGCACGGTGAGCGCAGCGAAGTAGATCAGCATCACCGGGCCGAACAGCAGCCCGACCCGGGCGGTCCCGCGGGACTGAATGGCGAACAGGATGACGAGGATCGTGATGGCGATCGGCAGGACCCAGGGCGCAAAGCCGGCCTCCACGGTCGTAAGCCCCTCGACCGCAGAAAGCACCGAGATCGCCGGGGTAATCATGCTGTCGCCGTAGAAGAGTGCTGTGGCGAACACGCCGAGCAGCACGATGCCCCTGGTCCAGCGCTGGGAGCCTTCGGAACTGCGATTTATGAGCGCCAGCAGCGCGAGGCTGCCGCCCTCGCCCTTGTTGTCCGCCCGCATGATGATCGTGGTGTACTTGATGCTCACCATCAGCATCATCGACCAGAAGATGAGGCTCAGCACGCCATAGACATGCGGCTGGTCGGGAAGGAGCGGATGGTGCCCGGTGAAGGTTTCGCGAAACGCGTAGATCGGACTGGTACCGATGTCGCCGAAGACGATACCGACCGCGCCCACGATCAGTTTCGCCAAGCTGCCCTGCTCGCCATTTACTTCCGGAGCCGGTTGTTCGGTTCCCGCGACGCTGCTGCTGGTTTCGTTCATGGTCGGCGCGGTCCGGCCTCAAATCGGTGATTGGATGCTTCTAGCCCGCTTGGGCAGACCACCTCCGAAACAGGGAGGCGCGGATAGCACTTAGCATCATGGGCTGCAACGTTGCCCCCGCTGGATTGCCACGCTTCGGGACAGCGTGCACTTAGCGCCATTCCCCCTGTCGAGGGATATGCTATCCGGAGGAACAGATGCGCGTCGGGGTGCCCAGGGAGATCAAGAATCACGAATATCGCGTCGGTCTCACGCCGCCGTCGGTAGTCGAGCTGGTGGCGGCCGGCCATGAGGTGATCGTCGAGCATGGCGCGGGCGACGGCATCGACTTCAGCGACGAGGCCTATGTCCGGTCCGGTGCCCGGATCGTGCCGACCGCGGCGGAGGTGTTCGCCCAGTCCGACCTGATCGTGAAGGTGAAGGAACCGCAGCCGCACGAAATCGCCCTGCTGGAGCCGCGCCATGTGCTGTTCACCTATCTGCACCTCGCCGCGGACAGGCCGCAGGCGGAAGGCCTGATGCGGTCGGGCTCGACCTGCATCGCCTATGAGACGGTGACCTCGAGCACCGGCGCACTCCCGCTGCTCAAGCCGATGTCCGAAGTGGCGGGCCGGATGGCGATCCAGGTCGGCGCCCATTATCTCGAAAAGGAACAGGGCGGGCGCGGGATCCTGCTGGGCGGGGTGCCGGGCGTCCGGCCGGCGCGGGTAGCCATCCTGGGAGGCGGCGTAGCCGGGCTCAACGCCGCACAGATCGCCGTCGGCCAGCGGGCCGACGTCACCATCTACGACATCAGCAATGACCGGCTGGCCGAGCTGGACACCTTTTTCGGAAGCCAGATCAAGACGGTCTATGCGAGCAAGGCCGCCATCGCCGCCGCCGTCGCCAACGCCCATCTGGTGATCGGCGCGGTCCTGGTCCCCGGCGCCGCTGCGCCCAAACTGGTCACGCGGGACATGCTGAAGACGATGAAGCGCGGTTCGGTGATCGTCGACATCGCCATCGATCAGGGCGGCTGCTTTGAAACCTCCCGCCCCACCACTCACGACGATCCGGTGTTCGAGGTCGACGGAGTCATCCATTATTGCGTGGCCAACATGCCGGGCGCCGTCGCGCGCACGTCCACCTTCGCGCTCAACAATGCGACGCTTCCCTTCGTCCTCAGGATCGCCGGCAAGGGCGCCGAACAGGCGATGGAGGATGACCCGCATCTGGCAAGGGGACTGAACGTGTCGGGAGGCAAGATCCGCCATCCCGCGGTGGCAGCGGCGCTCGACCTGCCCTACGAGCGCTGAGCGCCCGTCAGTTCGAAGCGGCGGGCGGCGCCGTTTGCGGAGCGGGCGAGCCGGGTGCCGTGGGCGGCGGCCTGCGGCCCTCGGTGATCGCCCGGACTTCCTTCAGGATCGCGAGCCGCTGCTCGATCAACGGTCGCCAACTGGCATCGGCCGGCGCATCTTCGAGAAGCTCGGTCCAGATCCGCTCGGTATCGGCGAACCGACCGCTCGGGATCAGCGCCATGCCGTAATAGAATCGCGGCCCGGGGTGGCCCGGGGCCAGTTCGGCCGCGCGCAGGAAGGCGAGTTCGGCGGCCGGGGTCATCAGCCCCTCCGAATGCATCACGAGGGCGTTGCCGAGGCCGACCCACAGGTCCGGATCGCTTGGGTTCGACCGGAGGCCGCTGCGGATGATCCCCACCGCATTGCGGGTGTCGCCGCGTCGGAGATAGCCGTCCGCGATCGTCAGCCACTGGCTCGCGCGATCGAACCGCCCGAGCACCGTCTCGCGCGTGCGGCTGAAGTCGCTGTCGATCGCCTTGGTCTCGACCTTCGCCCGCGTCGGGCGCCCGGGGAGCGACGGATTTCCCTGCCAGGCATAGCCGACCAGGGCGAGCAGCAGGCCCGCCGCAGCCAGTTGCAGCGCGCCGGGGCGCAAGCCGCCCGGCTTCCACAGCCCCAGCAGGGCGACCAGCACCAGTCCGAAGGCGAAGACCCAGCCCATCAGCGCCGCCTGCGCCGGAAGCGGCTGCGCGCCAGCCAAAGGCCCACGGCCAGGAACAGGATCGGCGCCGCCCAGAGCGGCCAGGTCACCGGCGCCAGCGGTGGCTCATAGGTCACCCAATTGCCGTAGCGGTCCACCAGCCAGGCGCGGATCGACTCCGGGCTCTCTCCCGCCTCGATCCGCCGCCGCACCAGCGCCCGCATGTCGCCGGCAAGCTCGGCATCACTGTCGGCGATCGACTGCCCCTGGCAGACCAGGCAGCGCAGCGTCTCCATCAGCTCGGCGGCGCTCGCCTCCTGCTTCGGATCGGCGAGCTGCGTGTAGGAATAGGGATCCGGCGGCAGGTCGGAATCGGCCAGCGCCGGCGCCGCCGCGAACAGGAGCAGGACAGGAAGAAACGCCTTTTTCATCGCGCCGCCTCGAACGCCCGGACCAGCTCGGGCAGATGCTCCGGCCGGATCTCGCCCAGATGCTGATGGCGGATGATACCCTGGCCATCGATGATGAAGGTTTCCGGCACACCGGAGGATCCGAGCGCCAGCTGTACGCTGCTGTTGCGATCGGAACCGATCCGCTGGAAGGGGTCGCCCCACCGTTCGAGGAAGGCGGCGATGTCCTCCGGACGGTCGCGGATGGCGATCGCGTCGATCGGAATGCCGCGGCGTTCGAGTTCCGCCAGCTGGGGCGCCTCCGCCATGCAGGGTATGCACCAGCTTGCGAAGATGTTGAGCATGCGCGGCTCGCCGCCTTTCATGTCGGCGCTGCTCAGCCCGGGCCTGCCCTCCACCCCCGCCGGCAGCACGAATTCGGGCACCGGCTTACCCACCAGCTTCGAGCGGATCGCCTGATCGGACGGCTTCAACAGCCCCGTAGCGAGCAGGATGGCAAAGATCAGGAACACGGCCAGCGGTGCCCAGAGAATGACGCGTCTCATTCGAACGCCTCCCTCCGCGCGGACCTGCGGTCGCGCCGGAGATGCCCGACCAGCGAGAGCAGCCCTCCGAATGCGATCATCCCGCCGCCGAGCCAGATCAGGGTCACCAGCGGCTTCCACCACAGGCGAAGCTGCCATCGCCCCTGCCCGTCCGACTTGCCGAGCACGGTGTAGAGCTGGCCGTCGAGACGGGTTGCGATCGCCGCTTCGCTGGTTTCCATCGGCGGCGCGCTGAATGTGCGTGCCTGCGGGTGCAAGGTGAAGGGCGTCCCCTGCCCGCGCCTCGCCGTCAGCGTCGCCTCGATCGCGCTCCAGTTCGGCCCCGCCACCGGATCCACCGAATCGAACCGGATGGTATAGGGACCGACGATGACCGTTTCCCCTGGTCGGGCGGCGACCAGCCGTTCACGCGTGAACGCGCTTTCCGAGGCCATTCCGGCAAGGCTCACGGCCACGCCGAGATGGGCGACGACCATCCCCCAGGTGAACAGGGGGGTACGGCGGAGATTCCGTTTGACCAGCGGCGCGATGCTGGCCGCGCCCGCGCCGGCGGCGAACACCAGTCCGAGCAGCGGGAGGATGTGCAGGCCGGGTTGGAAGACGAGCAGCCCCACCAGCGCCGTGGCGGCTATCGCCAGCGGTATGGCGAGCCGGCGCACGACCATCCGCAGCTGGTCGTGGCGCCAGCGGATCAGCGGGCCGGCGGCCATGATCGCCACCAGGATCAGGGCCAGCGGGCCCGTCGTGCTGTTGAAATAGGGCGGTCCGACCGAGAGTTTCTCTCCGGTCGCGGCTTCGAGCGCCAGGGGATAGAGGGTGCCCACCAGCACGATCCCCAGCAGTGCCGTTAGGAGCAGGTTGTTGGCCACCAGTGAGCCTTCCCGGCTCAGCAGGTTGAAGGTCGCGCCCTGGCGGACCGTGGCGATCCGCACCGCATAGAGCGCCAGCGCGGAGCCGATGTAGATGCCGAGCAGGGCCAGGATGAAGGTCCCCCGCTCCGGGTCCACGGCGAAGGCGTGGACGCTGGTGAGGATGCCGGACCGGACGAGGAAGGTGCCGATCATCGACATGGAGAAGGCGACCACGGCGAGCATGATCGTCCATGCCCGGAGGCCGTCACGGGTCGCCAAAACCGAGACCGAATGAAGCAGGGCGGTCGCCGCCAGCCAGGGCATCAGCGACGCATTCTCGACAGGGTCCCAGAACCACCAGCCGCCCCACCCGAGCTCGTAATAGGCCCAGTAGCTGCCCGCCGTGATTCCGAGCGTAAGCATGATCCAGGCCGCGAGGACCCAGGGCCGCATCGCTCGAGCGAAGGCCGGGCCGACGTCGCGGGTGATCAACGCGCCGACCGCGAAGGAGAAGGCGATCGAGATTCCGACATAGCCGAAGTAGAGGGTCGGCGGATGGAAGGCGAGGCCCGGGTCCTGCAGGAGGGGATTGAGCCCCTGCCCTTCCGCCGGAGCGGGATCGAGCCGCGCGAACGGGTTGGAGGCGAACAGCAGGAAGGCATAGAAGCCGAGCCCGATCGCCGCCTGCGCAGCGAGCGTGGCGATGAGGGTCCGCTGCTGCAGCTTGCGCTCGAACAGGGCCACAGCTCCGCCGGCGACGGAGAGCACCGCGACCCAGAGCAGCATCGATCCTTCGTGATTTCCCCAGGTGCCGGCGAACTTGTAGATCCACGGCTTTGCGGAATGGCTGTTCGCCGCAACCAGCAGCACTGAAAGGTCGGTGCGCAGGAACAGCAGGATCAGCACAGCGAAGGCCAGCGCGACCGCTGCGGCCTGGACGACCGCGAGCGGGCGCACGCTGCCGAGCAGCGCCTCGCTGTCCGACCGCAGGCCGGCTGCGGCGGCCACGAGCTGGAGCAGGGAGAGGGCGGCGGCGACCCAGAGTGCGGCCAGCCCGAATTCCGCGATCATTCCAGGCTCTCGGCCTTGTGGCGGTTTCCGGCCAGTTCGGGCGGGCGGTAATTCTCGTCATGCTTGGCGAGGATTTCGTCCGCAACGAACATGCCGTCGGGTCCGAACCGCCCCTCCGCAACGACTCCGCTATCCTCCTTGAACAGGTCGGGGACGATTCCCTTGAACCGAACCGGCACCGTGGCCTGCGTCTCGTCGGTGACCACAAAGCGGATCGTCACGCCGTCCGTCTCGCGGACGATCGATCCCTGCTGCACCATGCCGCCGATCCGCACCGCCCGCCCCTCGGGCACGCCGTTGCGGGCGATGTCGCCGGGCGCGTAGAAATAGGCCGCCTGGTCCTTGAGAGCGGACATGGCGAGTAGCACCGCCGCCAGCAGTGCGACGAGCGCCAGCCCGACGAGGAGCAGTCTCTGGTGCTTTGCCTTCACCGCTCGCTCCTCAGCGCCTCGGCCTCCGCCTCGGCCCGGCGCATCGCCAGCAGGCTGGACAGGGTGAGGCCGAGGATCCCGGCCAGCGCGATCGCATAGGCGCCGATAATGAACGGCCAGTGGTTCATTCCGCCATCCTCCTGAGGCGCGCCTCGATCCGATTCCTGGCGAGCGCGGTCCGCATCCGCATCAGCACCACCGAGCCGAAGAGCAGCAGCATGCCGAGTGCCGAAACGAACAGCGGCCACAGCATGGACGGCGCGATCGTCGATCCGGTCAGGGTAATGCTCTGCCCCTGGTGCAACGTGCGCCACCACAGGACCGAATAATGGATGATCGGGATGTTCACCGCCCCGACGAGACCGAAGATGGCGGCGATGCGGCCGTCCCCGCCCCGTTCCCGTTCGGCGCCGGCCAGAGCGATATAGGCGATGTAGAGGAACAGCAGCACGAGCATGGACGTCATCCGCCCGTCCCACTCCCAGTAGGTGCCCCAGGTGGGGCGGCCCCACAACGATCCGGTCGCCAGGCAGATGAAGGTGAACATCGCCCCCGGCACCGCTATGGCCCGGGCCGCGACGGTGGCCAGCGGATGACGCCAGACGAGCTGCATCAGGCTTGCGATCGCAAGACCGGTCCACCCGCCCATGCCGAGCCAGGCTGCCGGCACGTGGATGTACATGATCTTCACGCTTTCCCGCTGCAGATAATCCGGCGGCGCGAGGAACAGGCCCGCGAACAGCCCGAATGCCGTCAGCACCGCGCCGCACCAGCCCAGCCAGCCGGTCAGCGGACGGGCGATTCTCAGAAAACGGGCAGGATTGGCAAAGACATGCATGGGCAGGCCGTCTCTAGGGTCCGGGCTCATTATCCGCAATGGCCGGGGCAGGCTGCTCCCGGCCCACGACAGGCGGCTGGTCAGGCGCGGCCGATCAGCCGCATCGCGAGGAAGTCGGCGACCGCCGCCGGGTTGCGGCCGGTCCGGGCGCTTTCTTCCCATATCGAGTCGAGCCGGTCCGGAATCCGTTCGATCCGCTGGCGCACCTCCGCCTCGCCGCCAAGCCCGAGATATTCGAGCACGACGTTGATGATGCCGCCGGCGTTGATCACATAATCGGGCGCATAGAGGATGCCGCGCTGCATCAGGCGCTCCCCGTCCTCCGGTCGCGCGAGCTGGTTGTTGGCTCCACCCGCCACGATCGGCACCCGCAGCCGCGCGATCGATTCTGCGGTGAGCACGGCGCCGAGCGCGCAGGGGCTGAACACGTCCGCGTCGACGGTCATGATGCTCGCGGCGTCGATCGCGGTTCCTCCAACCTCCTCGGCCAGCCGGCGGGCGCGCCCCGCATCGAGATCGGCGATGGTCAGACGTGCCCCTTCTGCCGACGCGAGCCGGGCGACTCCGCTGCCGACGCTTCCCGCGCCCTGGAGCGCGATACGGATGCCGTCGAGGTCGGTGCGGCCGAGCGCACGCCGGACCGCGGCCTTGATGCCGAGGAAGATCCCGTAGGACGTATGGGGTCCCGGATCGCCGCCGGCCTGGCCGGCCTCGGCCGGAAGCCCTGACACGTAGCGGGTCTCCCGCGATGCGGCGACCAGGTCATCGACGGTCACGCCGACATCCTCCGCCGTGACATAGGCCCCGCCCAGCCCCTCGACCGCGCGCCCGAAGGCAGCGAACATCTCCTCGGTCTTGGACCGGTCGGGCGGTGCCAGGATGACCGCCTTTCCGCCACCCATGGGCAGGTCGGCCATGGCGTTCTTGAAGCTCATTCCGCGCGAAAGCCGGAGGGCGTCGGTGATCGCATCGCCGCCGCGCGGATAATGCCAGAAACGCACACCGCCGGCGCCGGGGCCGAGGTGGGTCGAATGGATCGCGATGACGACCCGCAACCCGGAAGCGCGGTCGGTGACGCAGTGGACGACCTCATGGTCGTCGAAATCGGGGTGGTCCCAGGGGGATTGCATGGGTCGGTCCTAACGCGGAGCTGCGCGATAATGGGGCGATCGACGGGACTTGAACCCGCGACCCTCGGTACCACAAACCGATGCTCTAACCAGCTGAGCTACGATCGCCACGCGCATCCAATGCGGGGCGCACATAAGGGGCGGCCCCATAGAGCGTCAAGGAATCAATCGCCCCGTTCCTGCCGTGCGTCCAGCAGCTTCACGAATCGGCGCAGTGCCTGCGCGCGATAGCTTTCCTCGATCCACGCCTGGAACCGGGCGACCGGCGGCATCTGCGCATCGTCGGGCGTGAAGGTCACCCAGCCGCTCCGGCCGAGCCCGTAGGTCGCTGGCGCGGCGAAGGGCAGGTCGAGCGCCTCGTCCCCGGTATAGGGAAGCTTGCAGGAGACTTTGAACGGCTCGCCCTCCACGCTCAGATAGGCGAATGTCTTGTCATTGACCGCAAGATCGTCATGCCCGGGCCACGGGGCTTTTCCGTGCGCGCCCGGGAGCTGCAGTCCGAACTGCTTCAGCGCCCGCAGCACCGCATCGCTCTTCGCGCTCATCCCTCCATCTCCCTTCGCCACGCCGGGAGGCGATCCCGCCGGATCCATCGCATCATCATCAGGACGGCCACCACCGCCAGGCCCGCCGCCAGACCGATCCAGATGCCGAGGCCTTCCCACCCTAGCCCGAATCCCAGGACGATGGCGATCAGCATGCCGACGATCCAATAGCCGAATCCGGCAATCAGCATGGGAATGCGCGTGTCGTGGAGCCCGCGCAGCATGCCGGCACCGACGACTTGGGCTCCGTCCACGATCTGGAACAGCGCCGCCACGAACAGGAATCCCCTCGCCAGCCGGATGACGTCGCGATTTGCCGGATCGTCGCCTTCCAGGAACAGCCCGATGAGCTGCAGGGGCGCCCCCAACATCACCAGCGCCGTCGCCACCATGAATCCGGTGCCCAGCGCGAACGCGGTCCAGCCCGCGCGGGCGATCCCATCCGGATCGCGCCGCCCGAAGGCCAGACCGACACGGACCGTCGCCGCCTGAGCAAGGCCGAGGGGGACCATGAACGCCAGCGACGCGATCTGCATCGTCACTGCATGGGCGGCAATGGAGGACGGCCCGATCAGGCCCATCAGGAACAGGGCGGCGTTGAAGATGCCGGCCTCGAAGGCGAGTGTCACGGCGATCGGCAGGCCGAGCACCCAGATCCGCCGGAACCGCGGCCAGTCCGCGCGCAGGAAATCGCCGAACAGATGATAGCGTCGAAACCGGGGATGCAGGACCACCACAGCTGCCATGCCGAGGAACAGGAAGCAGCTGGCGCAGAGATGAGCGATTGCGGCGCCGGCAAGGCCGAGCTCCGGAAACCCGAACTCGCCGAAGATCAGGCCGTAGTTGAGGAATGCGTTGACGACGATCGTCACGCCCACCACCACCAGTGACCAGAACGGCCGCTCCACCGCGGCCACGAAGGCCCGCAACACATTGTAGAGAAGCGCGGGCAGCAGCCCCCATTGCATGATCCGGACGAAGCGCTGCGCGTCAGCCGCGAGTGCGGGATCCTGTCCGATCGCTCGCAGGATGGAACCGCTGAACCACAGCACCATCCAGAGCGGGACGACGAGAACGAAGACCGCCCACATCGTCTGGCGCACGGTGCTGCGCACGTCGCGTATGTTGCTGGCGCGCGCCCCGATCGCCTTGGCCATGATCGGCGCGGAAGCCTGGACGAGGCCGATGCTCAGCACCAGAAACCCGACATAGAGGTTCATGCCCAGGGCCGCCGCCGCCAGCGTGGACGCTCCAGCCCAGCCGAGCAGCACCACGTCGGTGGCGTTGATCAGCTGCTGGGCGACATTGGTGAGGACCAGCGGCCAGGCAAGCAGCAGCATCGCGCGCGCTTCGGCGCGCCATGGACCCCGTCGATGATCCGCAGGGGAGAGCATTGGCGCTCCGTAGCGGCTCTGCGAATGGAGAGGAATTGCGGCCGTGCAGTCTCGGTGACCGGCAGGCGAACCGGCATGACTGGACGTATCGGCCTTTCTTCCCCATCTACCCTTCATGGTTCCGCTCTCGATCCTCGACCTGGCCCCCGTGGTCGAAGGCAGCGATGCCTCCCGGGCCCTGCGCAACTCCCTCGATCTCGCGCAGCACGCCGAAGGCTGGGGTTACGGACGGTTCTGGATGGCAGAGCATCACAGCATGGCCGGGGTAGCCAGCGCCGCCACCTCCGTCTGCCTCGCCTATGTCGGGGCCGGCACCTCCACCATCCGGATCGGGGCCGGCGGCATCATGCTTCCGAACCATGCCCCTCTGGTGATCGCCGAGCAGTTCGGGACACTCGAATCCCTGTTTCCGGGCCGGGTCGATCTCGGGCTGGGCCGCGCCCCGGGGACCGATCATGCCGCCGCTTATGCGCTGCGACGAAACCTTGCGTCGGACGTCAACCAGTTCCCCCGCGACGTGGTCGAGCTGATGACCTACTTGCAGCCGGAACAGCCGATGCGGGTGCGTGCGGTCCCCGGCGAAGGGCTGGACATCCCGATCTGGATCCTTGGATCGAGCCTGTACGGAGCCCAGCTCGCGGCGATGCTGGGTCTTCCCTATGCCTTCGCCTCCCACTTCGCTCCCGGGGATCTGTTCGAGGCGATCCACGTCTATCGATCGAACTTCAAGCCCTCGGCCCAGCTCGACCGACCCTATGTGATGCTGGGCTACAATGTCTTCGCGGCCGATTCGGACAAGGAAGCCCATTATCTCGCCAGTTCGATGCAGCAGGCCTTCGTGAACCTGCGCACCGGGCGTCCCGGGCTGCTGCCGCCGCCGGTCGGCGGCTATCTGGAGAGCCTGGAACCGGCGCATCGCGCCATCCTCGACCAGATCCTGTCCTGCTCGGCGATCGGCTCGCCGGATGCGGTCAAGGCCGCGATGGAGGAATTCGTGGCTAAGACGGGCGCCGACGAGCTGATCCTCACCTCGCAGATCTTCGATCATGCGAAGCGGCTTCGCTCCTTCGAGATCGTGTCGGAACTGTTCCTGCGCGAACCGGCGGAAGAACCGGTCGCCGCCGGCTGAGGCTCAACCGCGAATCAATCGTTCGAGACGTTCGACGATGACTTGCGAATCGCCTTCGAGCCGGAGCAGCTTCACGCGCGCCGTCTGGCCGGACCGGATCGACACCCGCGATCGCGGCAGATCCAGCACATCGGCCAGGAACTTCACCAGCGCCGCATTGGCGGCCCCGTCGACCGGTGGCGCCGCCAGCTTCACGGCCAGTGCCGGGTGGCCGTCCACACCTTCGAGAATGCCCGCAACGGCGCTCTTCGACGCGCGGGGCGTCACCCGCACCGCGAGGCGCACGCCGTCTGCTTCCCGTCGCCACGGGTATGCGGTCATGGAGCGATCCAGGTGGAAGGCGTGGCGGGCGCGGCAAGGATTGAACTTGCGACCCCTGCGCTGTGAAAACGAGAAGTCCCAGCCAACTGATTGTCTTTTCTTGTACTGTTGCTCATCAGTGAACCGGTTTGACCGACGTGAGCACGGTTTCCCCAACGATTCGAGACCTCATTAACCTGCTCGAACATTGCGGTCGAGAATAGCATCTGCACCGGTTCTGCTCGGGCTCCCTGAATCCACCTTTGCGTGCAACTCAGGTGCAGACATGTGAAGCGTTATGAGGACTTCCGGGCCCTCGTGGAAGCTGGCCACCGGCAGGGCGACCTTCCTGCGGCTGTGGCGAAGTGGCCCCCCTCCCCGTCACCATCTCTCGGCCTCGGAACTGGCGCCCGTCGTTGATCCGGCGTCATTGATCCGGTGCGCTTCTACCGCGTCGAGAAGCTGCGCTCACCTCGGCCTTCGGGTCCCCGCACATGCGAGCGGCGGTGCTCATGACATGCCTGAGATCCGCTTACCGCCTGTGCCGATCCGTTTTGCCGACCTGGACAAGTTTGCGCGCGTCCCAGCCGCCAACCTGAAACGACAGCAGAAGAATTCGGGAGGCAGTAGTGTCTGCGAGACCCTTTTTACGGATGAGCGTGTCGGCGATCGGCCTCATCATGGCGCAGGCCGTTGCCGCCCAGGAAACACCCCCGGCGGAACCCGCGCCGGCGGCTGAAGATAGCAGCGAAGCTGCGACCGGCGGCGGCGTCGAGGAGATCGTGGTCACGGCCACCCGAAACGAGACCAATCTCCAGGACACGCCGATCGCGATCACTGCGGTCACGTCCGAGGCTCTGGTCGAAAGAAGCCTCACCGACGCGGCAGATCTCGGCGCGATCATCCCCAATGCTGCCTTCCGCCGTGCGCAGGGACTGTTCGGCCCGGGCGTATCGGCCTTCATCCGCGGCATCGGCCAGCACGACACCAATCTCGCCAGCGAGCCCGGCGTCGCCTTCTACGTCGACGATGTCTATTATCCGCTTCTCCTCGGCTCGGCCTTCGATCTGCTGGACCTCGACCATGTCGAGGTGCTGCGCGGCCCGCAGGGCACCTTGTTCGGCCGCAACGCGCTTGCCGGCGCGATCAACCTCGTCAGCAAGCGTCCGAGCACGCGGGAGGCCTCGGCCTTCGTGGACGTGACCGTCGGCTCCTTCGGTCGCCGCGACGCGCGTGCCGGCTTCAACATGCCCCTGGCCGACAATCTTGCGATCTCGGTCTCAGCGATCTCCAAGGAGCGCAAGGGCTATATGCGCAGGCTGGATTTCCGCTGCGAGATGGAGCGCCGCGGCACCCCCGAACTGGCCGGCACCTTTCCTTATTCGAGCGCCTTCCTGATCAACGAGACTACGGGCGGAAGCCCGCCCGACGACTGCACCATCGGCCGGCTCGGCGGCCAGGACGTGCGCGCGGTCCGGGGTCAATTGCTATGGCGGCCGACGCCCGACCTCGTCATCCAGATCGCGGGGGATTATACGCGCGACAATTCGGACAATGCGCCCGACCATGTCCTCGCCATCGACCCAAGCATCGCCGCGCAGCGCCCCAATGTCGTCAGCCTGTTCGACCAGTTCACGGCTCCCGGCGGCCCGGCATTCCGCTATGACGAGCGGTTCCTGACCGGCAATCCCTTCACCACCTATGCGACCTATTCGGACCCCATCCCGGCCGGAACCGCCATAGCTGGCAACAGCTTCTACAATGGATCGATCTTCCGGGGCGGCATCAGCAATCCGGTGCACACTCCGCAGCGCAACTGGGGCCTGTCGGGCAAGGCCATCTACAGCCTGACCCCCGAGATCGACGCCACCCTGGTGCTCGGCTACCGCGACTATGCGGCGACCTTCGCCTATGACGTCGACGGTTCCCCGGTCGCAATGGAGAACAACCGCAACGACGTCGAGCAATATGACTGGTCGGGCGAATTCCGGGTGTCGGGCCAGATGGACTGGGTCGACTGGGTGGTCGGGCTCTTCTACTACGAAGGCAAGGGCAACCAGAAATTCTCCGGCAGCTCGCCCTATAACGGCACGCTGCGCTACCAGAACAATTTCTACGAACCGGTCAGCAAGGCCGCCTTTTTCAACGCGACCTTCCGCCCGCTCGAGCGGCTTGGGGTGACGCTCGGCGGCCGCTATTCCGACGAGAAGAAGCCGGTGCGCTTCTTCAGCATCCTCGACGGCACCGATGCCGGCAGCACCGAGTTCGTCGAGCTGCCCGGCGGCGGCGTGGTGTTCGATCTCGACATCAAGGACAGGCGTTTCGACTGGAAGGCCGGCCTCGACTACAAGATTGCCGAAGACACTTTGGTCTATGCCTCGGCGGCGACCGGCTTTCGCCTGCCCGGCTTCAACTCGCGCCCGCTCCAGCCGAGCCAGGCGGTGCAATATGACGGCGACGAGACGGTTGCCTATGAGCTGGGCATCAAGACGGAGCTGTTCGACCGCAAGCTGCGGATCAATGCGGCGGCCTTCTACACCGATTACAAGACCCGGCCGCAGAGCATCTCGGGCCAGGAATATCGGCTCGACGAGAATGGCAACCGCATTCCCGGCACGCAGGTCGAGGTGGACTCGGGCGCCGGACCGGGGGTCACCACATGTATCGATGCTCCTGCGGGCACTCCGGGCTTCCAGTGCATCGGCCGATCCTTCTTCGTGAATACGCCCGGCAAGGTGAAGGGCTTCGAACTCGAGCTCGACGCCCGGCCGATCGAGGGGCTGTCGATCAACGGGTCGATGGGTTATGCACGCTTCACTGCCCCGGACATCGACGCCCGTCCCGAGGGCAGCAGCCGCCGGCTGTTCCGCATCCCCGAATGGACCGCCAGCGCAGGCATCCAGTATGAGATCCCGCTGGATGCACTAGACGGCACGGTGACGCCGCGCCTAGACTGGTTCTACCAGGGCGCGATCGACTATACGATCAACCACCCGGACTATAACCAGTCCGGCTATTCAGTGTTCAACGGCAGGGTCACCTACGACAATATCGACCACGACTTCTCGGTCGCGGTCGGCGCCACCAATCTCTTCAACAAGCTCTATTACGAGAACATTTTCATTTACAAGGATATCGGCTTCCCGCAGATCAATGGCCAACCGGCACGTCCGCGCGAGTGGTTCGTGCAGCTCAGCAAGCGCTTCTGATGGGCCGGGAGCGGACATCGTTCGGGCGCCTGGCAGACGCTGTGCCGGGCCCTTCCGGCGAGGCAGCCGCTCCGGGCACGTCCGGGCAGCTTGCCGCCGGCGAGGAACCCTATCCGAGCGCCGCCCGGTCCTATTACATCATCTTCGTGTTGGCGATCGTGGTGATGTTCACCATCCTCGACCGCCAGGTGCTTGCGCTGATGATCGAGCCGATCAAGGCCGATTTCGGCATTTCCGACACGCAGGCCGCGCTGCTCATGGGAGCCGCCTTCTCGCTCACTTATGCCGTGGCCGGCCTGCCGATCGCGCGGATTGCCGATGTCGCCAACCGGCGCAACATCATCGCGCTGTGCCTGGCATCCTGGAGCGCCGCCACCATGGCCGGCGGGATTGCCCAGAACTATGCCCAGCTGTTCGCGGCAAGACTCGGCATCGGGATCGGTGAAGCCGGCTATGCCCCGGCCACCTGGTCGCTGGTGACCGACAGCTTCCCGCGCGAGCGCGTCGCCTTCGCCACCGGAACTATCGCCATCGGCGGTCATCTCGGAAACGGCCTTGCACTCATCATCGGCGGCAGCGCCCTGGCGCTGGTCGCGGCCTTTCCGCCGGTTCCCCTGCCGCTGATCGGGGAGCTGCGCCCCTGGCAATGGGCCTTCATCATCGTCGGCTTCCCCGGGTTGCTCTGGACCCTGATGGTCATGACCTTGCGCGAACCGAAGCGCCGCGGCGTCGGCGCCGCGGACCGTAAGTCCATCCCGATAGCCACCGTCGCGCGCTATCTTGCATCGGACTGGCGCGCCTATTCCGCGATCATCGGCGGCATGGCGATGAAGTTCCTGATGAGCCTCGGCACGTCGCAATGGATGCCGACCCTGTTCCGGCGCGAGTTCGACTGGGATCTCACCCGGATTGGGCTCATCCAGGGCTGCGTCATCCTTGCCGTGGGTCCGATCGGCCTGGTGCTGGGCGGCAAGCTCTCCGAACGCTGGAACCGCATGGGCATGCGCGATGCGGATTTGCGGATCGTTTTCTATACGATCCTGATCAGCCTCCCCGTCTCGATCATCTTCCCTCTGCTGCCGGACCCTTATGTGATGCTGGTCCTCTACGGCGTTGTCATATTCGTCAGCTCGCTCGGCATCGGCCCGGCGACGGCGGCCTTCCAGCTGATCACCCCTAACCGCATGCGTGCCCAGGTGAGCGCCCTCTACATGTTCTGCATGAACGTGATCGCCTTCGCGATGGGGCCGCTGATCATCGCCCTGTTCACCGACTATCTGTTCAAGGACCCGCAGGACCTCAACTACTCACTTTCGCTCACCGCGGCAGCGCTCGGGCCCATTGCGGTCCTCCTCGTGTGGCAGGGGATGAAACCCTACGCCCGCAGCTACGAGCGCGCCGCCCGCGGCTTCACCGACTGACTGGCGAGGACGATCAGGAACCATGGAAATCATCGACGCACAGATCCACGAACCCCATATCGGCGGCAGCCTGCGCGCGCGGGTGCCCGAGGACATCGAGATCACGCCCGAGGTCGAGACCTGGGTCAATGTCGAGCTCGCGCGCGAAGCCATTGACAGCGTCGGGATCGACCGCGCAATCGTCTATGCACGGCAGGAGTTCAACGAGGCCGCGGTTGCGCGCTATCCGGAGCTGTTCGCTGCTGTCGCCGTATTCGACTATGCCGCCACGGATCTCGAGGAGCAGCTCGCCGCCTTCGCCGCCAAGCCCGGCATGGTCGCCTGCCGTACCCTGCTCACCAACTACAGCCAGATCTGGCGCGATCCCGACGCCACCCTCGAGCTCAACCCCGACTTTCGCGCCGGGCGCTACGATCGCTATTTCGAGCTTGCAGAGCGGTATCGGCTGCCCATCTTCATCGGCGGCCACGACCATGGCGCCGAAGTCGCCCCTTATGCCGAGCGGCACCCGGACCTCACCATCATCATCGACCATTTCGGCATCACCCAGTCGCTTGCGCATCCGATCGAGGGCGATCGCTGGCGGGCCCTGCCGCGCCTCCTCGAGCTCGCCCGCTATCCCAACGTCTATGTGAAGCTGTGCGGCGCGCCGCTCGTGTCGCGTGAACCCTATCCCTACCGGGACGTCTGGCCGCACCTACACGCCATCCTCAAGGCATTTGGTCCAGAACGCTGCATGTGGGCGAGCGACTTCACCCGCCAGCGGTGGGGAACATCGACGCCCCCTGACGAGACTGGCTTCCCGCCGCGGCGCGACTGGATCAGCTATGCCAAGGGGCTGCACTATCTGCTCGACAGCGACGAGATCGGCCCGGGCGACAAGCAAGAGATTTTCGCAGGAGCGGTCAGACGCGCCCTGCGCTGGCCCGCAGCTTGAGAGACAACAGGAGCCCGTAATGGCCGAGCACGTTTATCCACCCATTTCCATCCACGGCAACAAGACGACCTTCGAGATAGCCCCGGTACTGCTCGCGGCCGAGCGCTTCTATCCCGGGCAGGCCACGGTGAAGATGGGCGGCATCTTCAACCTGTTCGGGATCGAAGGCATCCCGGGCTTCTCCGAGCCGGGCATCGCCGACATCGCCACCCATGCCGAGACGCAGGGGCTGCGCTATTCGGTCGCCAATCCGGACCTGCGCATTCTGATGACCGTGACGGAAGGCCTTTATCGCCTCGTCGGCCGCCGGTCCGCCGGCATCGAGACGGTTGCCGACCTCAGGGGCAAACGGATCGCGACCATTCCCAACACCTCGTCCGGTTATTTCCTCCATCGACTGCTTGCCAGCGCCGGCCTCAGCGAGGCGGATGTTGCCGTCGAGCGAATCCTGCCATTGAGCGACATGCCGGCTGCACTCGCGGACGGGAAGGTCGACGCCGTGACCATCTGGGAGCCCTATATGGAGGATGCGGCGCGCGCGATCGGCAGCGACGGCGTGAACCTTGGCGACAGCTCGGTCTACCGCGAGCTGTTCAATCTCAACACTACCCGCCAGAATCTCGAGGATACGGACAAGCGGCGGATGATCACGGCGTTCGTCGCCGCAGTCATCGAGGCCGGCCGGGCGCTGGCCGAGGATCCCACGCTCGCCTATCCGCTGCTCGAGAGGGAGGGCGGACATGCTCCCGCAACCTCGGCGGCCTGCTGGAAGCATCACAATTTCGTCGTTCGGCCCATGGACGACCTCCTGGACGTGATGGAGGCGGAAGAGCGCTGGCTTGCCGGCCAGGATGGTAGGGCTGCGCGAGACCGGACGGAGCTCCAGACGCTGCTCGACTATTCCGTGTTCGAAGAGGCGAACGAGCAAGTCGCCTGATGCTTGGCCCTGCCGCACCGACCGCGGGTCCTGCCGGCCGCGTGCTCGCGATGCGCGAGATCAAGCGCTTGCAGCATCTATGGTGTCATCTGATCGAGGCGGGCGCGTGGGACGATGCGGCGCGGCTGTTCACCCAGGATGCAGGCTGGAGCGATGGTGAGAGGCAGGCCGCGGGACATCGCGAGCTCGCGGCGCTGTTCGCCGGGCGCGCCGGCCTCGAGGGCCCGCTCGCCGGCCGGTTCGAATTCCGACCCATGCTCAGCCCGGTCATCACTCTGTCGCCAGACGGTGAACGCGCGCGAGGTCGATGGCGGGAAATCTGCATGGCGGGGCAAGCTGGCGTGCAGGCGCACTGGTCCGGCGGTATCTCGATCGTCGATTATGCACGGGTGGACGGCCGCTGGCTGATCGCCGCGGTCCGACACCATCGCCAGTTTGCCGGCCCCTGTGAGGGGGGCTGGCGCCATATCGCCCGCGAGGTGCCGCCCGTCCCCTTCCACTTCTCACCGCTCGAGGCCGGAGCACCCTTCGGTGCGGTGCCGATGCACGAGACCGAGGCGGGTGACGGCACCCTCGCCCGCCTCCTCGTCAGTGCCGGCGAGGTGCAGAATCTGGTCGCGGCCTTCGGCTTCTATGCCGACCGGAGGATGCACGAGGACCTCGCCGACCTGTTCTGCGAGGATGGGTGCCTGTCGGTGGAGGGCTCCTCATGTGCCCGGGGACGCGACGCCATTCTGGCCCTGCTCAGTGAGCTATTCGGTCCGCCTGGCCTCGATCACGGCGATCTCAACGATCGGCTGCAGCTGGTACCGGTCGTCACCCTCGCTGCGGACGGCGGTTCGGCGTCGGTGCGCGCCTATGAGATCGGCATGAGCGGCCGCCACGGCGGCGAGGCCCTCTGGTCTGTCACCATCCAGCAATTGCTCTGCAGGCCGACAACCGACGGGTGCTGGAAGATCGAAGCACTGACGCGCATTCCAAGGTTGCACGCCGACCATG